>Ga0209345_10001871_pt1 | contig 24348 bp, 22 predicted proteins | sample Cruoilmetagenom7_FD_187294 | JGI IMG/M metagenome (GOLD analysis project Ga0209345, IMG submission 187294) | Oil polluted marine microbial communities from Coal Oil Point, Santa Barbara, California, USA - Sample 7 (SPAdes) (version 2) | ecosystem: Environmental > Aquatic > Marine > Oil seeps ...
CGCAGCCGTTCGGGCGCATTGGCGATCATTTCAGCATCAATCTGGTCCGTCACGGTCGGCACCAGAACGTCGCAATCCGCCATGGCGGCAATCAGATCGTCGCGCGAAAACGGCTTGTCGGTATAATTGGGTACGGCATCGAACAGTTCACACATCCGTTTCTGATTGGCGTCGGCCAATTCACTGGTGATGATAACGCGAGGATTGGTTGGGCGAGCTGAGTCTGGCATAGGCCAATCGCTATGCCTGAAATATGCGGCAGGTCAAGCAGGCGCCTCTTGAAGACGGTCGGACTTTCGGGTTATGATCGGGGTAATCGGGGAATGAGTAACCAAACATTATGCGTATTCTGGCTTTCATGCTCATTGCGGTTTCGGGCACGTTTCTGGCGGTACCCGCCATGGCCCAGCAAGAGCCCCCTTATTGGGCATCAATTGACGAACCCGAAGCGCGCATGCGAACCGGTCCCAGCACCGAATATCCGACGATGTGGATATATAAGCGCGAGAAACTGCCGGTAAAAATCCTCGCCCGCTACAAGGCCTGGCGGAAAGTCGAGGATCATGAAGGCACGCAGGGATGGATGCACGCGCGTCTGCTCAGCGCGTCGCGCACCGGCCTTGTGCTCGCGACCAGCGGCAAGCCTGTCGCGATGCGTGCATTGCCGAACAAGAAAGCCAAGATCACATGGCGCGCTGAGCCCGGTGTGGTCGGCAGCCTGAGCCAATGTGAACAAGGCTGGTGTCTGTTCGACGTTACCGGGCGTCAGGGATATATCAGTGCCGCCGATATATGGGGCGACGAACCGCTGAAATAGATCAGTCGACCAGTTCCAGTGCCACCGCCGTGGCTTCTCCGCCGCCGATGCAAAGAGCCGCAATACCCTTTTTCAAACCGCGTTTTTTCAATGCCGCGGCCAGCGTAACCATGATACGCGCGCCGCTGGCACCGATCGGGTGACCGAGAGCGGTGGCACCGCCGTTGACGTTCAGCTTGTCGCGGGTGATGCCGATATCCTGCATCGCGAACATGGCAACACAGGCGAAAGCCTCGTTCACTTCCCAGAGATCGACATCGGCCACGGACCAGCCAGTCTTGTCGAGCAACTTCTGGATCGCACTCACCGGAGCCGTTGTAAATTTCGAAGGCGCATGGGCGTGGGCGGCATGACCCACGATTCGGGCAACCGGCTTCAGACCCTTGGCTTCAGCTATGCTTGCGCGCGTGAGGACCATTGCCGCAGCGCCGTCGGAAATGGACGATGCATTGGCTGCTGTGATCGTGCCGTCCTTGGCAAAGGCGGGGCGAAGCTGGGGGATTTTGTCGGGGTTGCCCTTGAGCGGCTGTTCGTCCTTGTCGACCGTTACGCTTCCCTTGCGGGTTTTGACTTCAACCGAGACGACTTCGTCATCAAAGGCATCACCTTCCACTGCGGACTTGGCGCGGGCAAGTGACTCGATCGAATATTCATCCTGCGCTTCGCGGGTCAGCTGATATTCGCCAACGGTTTCTTCGGCAAAGCTGCCCATCGCCCGACCCGATTCATAGGCGTCTTCCAAACCGTCGAGAAACATGTGGTCCTTGGCTTCGGTGTGACCGAAGCGCGCGCCGCTGCGCATCTTGGGCAACAGATAGGGTGCGTTGGTCATGCTTTCCATGCCGCCGGTTACGATTATATCGACCGATCCTGCCACAAGGGCGTCTGCGCCCATGATCGTGGCCTGCATGCCCGAACCGCACATTTTGTTGACGGTGGTCGCTTCGACGGATTGTGGCAGACCTGCATAAATGGCTGCCTGGCGGGCAGGGGCCTGACCCTGACCGGCGGACAGGACATTGCCCATATAAATGCGTTCGACATCGGATCCTTCAACCCCGGCACGTTCGACCGCTGCCTTGACCGCAACAGCACCGAGATGGGGCGCGCTGACATCGCTAAGCGCCCCTTGCATGGCACCCATCGGTGTGCGGGCATAAGAGAGAATGACAATCGGATCGGAATTGGACATGAATTGGCCTTTCTGAGTTGAGTGTACCGCCCAGGAGGCTAAGCACGAATCTTGGAATGCACATAGGCGTCACATTCCGATTTTTCAATTGCGCCATTGTCCGGCGCATCTGGCCGTGCCAATCAGTCACGAACATCTTCTCTGGAGCGTCCGTTGCCCATCATTATCTTTCCGGTTGCCGGCGTCCTGCTTGGCCTGATCATCGGGAGTTTTCTGGCGACGCTGATAGTCAGATGGCCGGACAGCCGCTCGGTCATCAGCGGACGTTCCACCTGTGACCATTGCGGGAAACAGTTGCGTAGCCGGGAATTGATTCCGGTCGTGAGCTTTGTTCTTCAGGCGGGGAAATGCAGGCAATGCGGTGGAGCGATTGCAACCGATCATTTGGCGATAGAGATTGCTGCGGCGTTGATTGGCGGACTTGCCCTGTTCGTGGCGCCCAATGCCGCGGGGCTGGCGGGGGCGATTTTCGGCTGGATATTATTGACGCTAGCCGCCCTGGACGGGAAGCACCACTGGTTGCCTGACCGGTTGACCGCAATATTGGCCGTTTCGGGATTGCTCGCCGGTTTTCTGGCTGATATTCCGACATTTTCAGACCGGCTTGTCGGCGGCTTGACGGGTTTCCTTTCGCTGACGATTATAGCGGTAATCTATAAACAGATGCGTGGCCGAGAGGGACTGGGCAGAGGCGACCCGAAGATGCTCGCCGGAATCGGCTGCTGGTTGGGCTGGTCGGCGTTGCCGATGGCTATCCTTGGTGCCAGTCTGGCCGGTATTCTGGTTGTCATATCCTGGCGATTGCGGGGCAAGGAGGTCACGGCTGATAGCATGTTGCCGCTGGGCAGTCTAATGGCTGTAGCCGCTTTCCCGCTCTGGTTATACCAGACCGCGAGTGCTGGCTTTACCTATTGAGTAGCAGATGCTGGTATGGTCATGTGAAAAAGCCGTTGCCAGCGGATAAGCTGTTCGCTAACAGAGCGTCGATTTCGCTGATCGTCATCTGACGCAGCCAGAGTGCCCCTGTGGTGGAATTGGTAGACGCGCTGCACTCAAAATGCAGTTCCGCAAGGAGTGCCCGTTCGAGTCGGGCCAGGGGCACCATTTTTACGGAGCAAAGTCGATCTGGATGATCGACGACCGCACAGATTTCGCGGCGCAATCTACGGCTGCTATCCCCATTGCTGCGATTTTTACCGCTTATATTGCCAATACCCACGGTTAGACTTGCAATCGTGACTGCGGCTAACACGTGATATCAGGTTCATCGATATTTGACCTTTTCGGTCTATTGTGGCCGGATGCCCATAAGCCGCGACATAATCTTGATATTCGCACTCGCGACAATCCCCATTGGCCAGGTCGCAGCCCATGGAGGTCGGACGGCTGCCGACAGTTGTCACAATGATCGCAAGAACGGCGGCCGGCACTGTCATGGCGCTGGCACCACCGCGCAGCAGCCTGCGCGTCCAACGGGCGCACGGGACTATTATCCAAATTGCACAGCAGCCCGAGCCGCTGGACCTACACCGATATATCGGGGGCAGCGCGGCTATGGCAGGCATCTCGACCGGGATGGCGACGGAAAGGCTTGTGAATAACCTGTTGCGCCGTTTCTGCCGACAAAAAAGCCCCGCCAGTTTCCTGGCAGGGCTTCTTCACTTCATATATGCTTCAGATCAGAACTTGAAGCCGGCACCGATGCCGTAGCGACGTGGCTCGAGCGTGAAGACATTGGTGTAGTTACCCGACGACTGGTCCGTCACATACAGGCCCGTTTCAGAATTGCTGTCGAACAGATTCTGGACAAATCCGCGAACATACCAGCGGTCATCCGTTCCGTTCAGCTGAATCTGGGCATTTGCCTGCGCATAGCCTTTGATCCGGTTGACATTGCCGTTGAAGATACTGCCATAGCTTTCACCCGTATAAGCAATATCCACACGCGGGACGAGGCTCATGCCATTGTCAAAGTTCATCGTATATTGCACGCCAGCGGAGAATTTCAGCTGCGGCGCTTGCGGCAACTGGTTGCCCTTGATGTTTTTGGGCACACCTGCGCCAAAATATTCAATCCCGCCGAAGGCCGCTGGGTCAACACCACCGCCGATAAAGGCACCGGCAGCTGCAGCTTCCAAGACGCCACAAATGCCGAACGCACCCGTCGAAGCTATCCCGCCATCATCGGGGAAAGTTGTCGTTGGCTGGAGACCAGCGCCAGCGGCGAGGCCGGGAACCAATCCAGCATTGATCACCGTATTGATGGTGTTGACGAACTGGTTCACGCCAGCGGCGTTCCCGGATGTGGAAGCCACTGCACAATTTGCCCCATTGGTGATGTCCTTGATGATCACCGCGTCTGACCGGCCGCCGCCAAAGTCGCGCGGATCGCTGTTAAACGTATCACCCTTGACTTTTGTATGCAGGTAACTGAAGCTCATGTTGATCATCCAGTCCGGATCAGGGCGAATGATCGCCTCGACTTCCGCACCATAGATATCGGCGTCAACATTCTCGTTGACCGCTGTCCGCGCGACAATTTTGCTAAGCTGCAAGTCTTTGTATTTATAGTAGAACGCAGTCAGATTAAGTTGCAGTGCACCGTCACCAAATGTGTTTTTCGAGCCGATTTCAAACGCATCAACCTGCTCGGGACGGAAGGATTCCGGAACCGCGAAAATGGGCTGCAATGGCGGGTTGATACCGCCCGACTTATATCCTCGCGAATAAGATGCATAGAGCAGATTCTCATCGGTGATTTTATAGTCAATCACCGCCCGACCGGTGATTTCATTGAACTTCACTTCACGGTTCTGGAGAATCTGGTTGCCTGGCGTACCTGGGTCAGCATCAAAGGACCCCACAAAGGGCGACTCAAATGCGTTGGTCGTCTGACTATAAGGAACAAGGAAGCTTGCCAGAGTCGAACGTGCCCGCAGATTCTTCTTGTCATTATTGTACCGTAAACCACCTGTAAATTTCAGCCTGTCGCTTATATCAAAATAAACTTCACCAAAAAGACCGTAGGATTTAACCGTCAGGTCATCTGAATTATTACGGTAATACGGCGTCCCGAGGAATGAGGGCGGCAATCCATTGGCAAGCGAATTGAAGCTACCGAGCAACCCTGATGCATAGTCGAGCCCAAAGGCGTTCACATAAAAGCTATTTTCGGTCAGATGAAAATCGGCGTAGATACCGCCGATCAGAAAGTTGAATGGACCATCCAGATCGCTCGAGATAATTGCTTCAGCCGACCAACTGCTATTCTGATCATTTGATCGATCATATTGAAGTGGCGATGTCGCGCAATTGCTGTTGCCACCAAACGAACCGAGACCGATTGTGTCGGTATCCGACGTACACAGCACGCCGTCAGGACCATTAGGAATGATCGCGGCCGCAATTGGCGCAAAATAGGCTGCGGGCAAACCGGGAACGAGGCCTGCAGCCGCTGCAGCAAGCGTGTTTAATCCGTTCGCGTAAATGTCCCGTCGGCCAATATTATTATTATAGTCCTGACGAGAATCGAGTTTTACCTTTTGGTAAGTACCTGACAGTTGTGCGCTGATCGGACCAAAATCATGCTCGATTTTGCCTTGGAACGTCAACTCGCTGGCAAAATATTCCGGCGTGAAGGCCGTGTTGACGGTTCGCGGATCAGTAGGAACTGAAATCCCTGCATATTGATCTGGGCCGTAAAGACTGCCAAGCGCAAAAGCCGTCGGTATACCTTGGGTTGCAAGAAATTCCTGCGACGTCAATACGGAGGCAACAGTCGAGTTTCCGTTGAAAGATTCTGCATTGCGGGAACTGTTCAAACAACCCAAGACTCCTGTCGGGTCGCGTTGGCAATATTGTTTCTGAATCCGCATCCGGTTATCATTTTCCCGGAAATAGGAAGCATATAGGTCAATCGTGGTATCAGGCGTAGGCTCGAAGCGGAGTGAACCACGCACCGAATAGAGTTCCCGATCATCCAGATCCGGACCACCGTTGAGATTGGTCGTATAGCCGTCCCGCTTCACAAAAACGCCAGCGCCGCGAAAGGCGACGTTTTCGCCGATCGGTACGTTGATCATGCCTTTGACTTTCATCGCATTATAATTACCATATTCGACATCACCCGATGCCTCGAACAGGCCCATTTTCGGTTTGGCGGCTACGACATTGACCACGCCAGCGGTTGCATTCCGTCCGAACAATGTACCTTGCGGACCACGCAACACTTCGACTCGTTCAAGATCGAAAAACTCTGTTTCAAACAATCGTGTGGCGAATAATGGTGAATCATTGAGGTGGATCGCGGTCGCCTGATCACAGGACACGCCCACACACAGATCGCCAATCCCTCGGATCGTGAAACTGGAGCTGGTAAAGTTGGTTTTTGTAAAAGTGATGTTCGGAAGTGTCAGTTGAAGATCGGAACTATTCTCGATCTGCTGTGCTTCCAAGGCTGCCCCGGAAAAGGCGGAAACCGCAATTGGCACGTCCTGGGCACTTTGTGCCTGCCGCTGTGCGGTTACGATAATGACATTATCATCCATGACACCATCCTGTGCCATGGCAGGTACCGAAATTGTCGATATGGCGGTGGCGGCTAACAATAGCGATTTACGCATTTCTCTCTCTCCCAAATCCCAATATTTCTTATCGGAGAGTGAAGCTTTTTACTCATCCCCCCAATGTCGCAACACTCAACTAATCGCTCGATTAAGTCCAGCCTGAAATGAGAAAATTGCACCTCAAGGTTCTATTTTTGCATCAAAGATGGGAATTTTGATGCAATTTTGATACAAAAAGGGGCCCCGCCGGTTTCCCGGCAGGGCCCGTCGTGCCATTTTAGATCAATGCTAGAACTTGAAGCGAACCGAACCGCCATAGGTCCGTGGCTGGTTCGGATAGCCCGATACCGTCCCGGCCTGTGCAGTAGCATCAAACACTTGGGTGATGTAACGATCATCCAGCAGGTTCCGCGCAAAAGCGCTGATCTGGATGCCATTTTCAAGAGCCAGGGTGAGCGAGGTGTTCACCAGATTGACTTCGCGACGGAACAAGGTTTCAGCGGTTGGACCGAAAGTTGGCAGACCGTTGGTTATGTTCACGTTGCTCTCATGGCTGTAATCCACTCGACCGATCAGTGCGTTACCGCTGCCGCCGAACTCGTGCGTGTAGGTCGCAGAAGTTGCGATCGCATATTCCGGCGTGCCGGCTGGTGTTTCACCGGTCAGATCGCCAACCGCAGAATTCGGGAAATCGTCGAACGTGGAGTCGAGATAGGTAAGTGCAAAGGTAAACACCAACGGATCTGCGGGCTGGATCGTCGCATCAAATTCAAAACCGCGCGTCGATTGCTGACCCGCGTTGGCCAGAGCAAAGCCGGTGCCGGTGAAGATGTTGGACTGGAACCCTTTCAGCGTCTGGTCGAACAGAGCGAGGTTGAAGCCGAAGCCCTCGAATTGTCCCTTCACGCCGATTTCATAGACTTCAGCATCTTCCGGACCAGCGAAGCGGGTACCGCTATTCAGGTTAGCCGTCGCGATGCCTGCGTCGGTTACCGGCGATGACGGTGCCAGAATTGCACTCAACAACGGCCCAGGCGTAAAATCGGACGCCAGTGGACGGCTATCGCGCGACAGGTTGACCGACGAAGCCTTGAAGCCGGTTGCATAAGTGAAATAGGCGTTGAAGTTTCTGTTGAACTCGTAGGAAGCGCGGAGCGTGTATGAGAAATCATCATCCCGCGTTTTGCCATCTTCGATCGAGTTTGGAACAGAAAGGAACGGCGGCTGGAACTGGAATGCAGCGAGGCCCAGAAGCGGGTTTGCCGCCGGATTCTGCGCAGCTGCGGCAATTCCTGCGAACTGCTGCGGGTTGGCTGCTGCAAAGGCTCCGATAACTGCAGGGTCGGACGAACCAACCGCTCCGGCGATGAACGCATCGACGAGGTTGACCTGGCCCAGTTCATCAAACGCGGTCAGATCAGCGGTGAAGTCCTTCTTGTCATTGGTATAGTTGAAGCCGCCAGTCAGGGTCAGCCCTTCGACCACTTCAAAGTCCACCGTACCGAAAATCGAATAGGCTTCGTTGCTCAGCGTAAACGCTTCATCGGTCAGCAGTCCGGGACTGAAGATGCTGTTCTGCGGGAAACCAAGAACCGCTTCGACGCCGTTGAACACCATGGGGTCGCCAGCAAGGAGCGAGAAGAACGAACGAGCCTGCTCACCGGTGAACAGCTGGCTCGTCTGATCGACGTCTTCCTTGAAATAATAACCACCGAGCAAGAAGTTGAACGGTCCGTCAAAGTCCGAAGCGATCCGGAATTCTTGGCTGAACGTGTCAATTGCCTGGTCGGTCTGGTCGTTGACGACGTCGAGGCTCGAGAAATCGATATCGCCGGTGTTGTAAGACCGCAGTTCACGATAGGCGGTGATCGAGGTTAGCGACATCGCACCCCACTGATAATCGACCTGCACCGAGGCGCCGTAGCTGTCGATTTTGTTGCGCGGAACGACGTTCAGATAGCTGGTATCGTTGAACACGTTTTCCGGGTCAACCGCTCCGCCGAGGGCGAAAATGGCGGGGACACTTGGTCCGGCAACGATATTCCCAGCAAAGCAGCATTCTTCGTCGATGCGGCTATAGTCAGCGATCGCGCGAATTTTCAGGTCCGATGTCGGCTCGAAGAGAAACTGTCCACGAAGGCTCCAGCGGTCGCGATTGTTGATATCGACGCCGAGGTTCGGCACATCGACATATCCGTCACGCTTGTTGTAGTTGCCGTCCAGCGATACGGCGATCGTGTCGGTCAGCGGACCTGTCACATCACCTTTCAGAACCATCTGGTTGAAATTACCATATACAGCCTCGACCGAACCGCCGAATTCAAACTGCGGCTCGCGCGTGACGACCGAGATCACGCCGGCCGATGCGTTTTTGCCGAACAAGGTGGACTGGGGACCACGAAGAATCTCGATGCGCTGCACATTGGCAAGGTCGCCGATTTGCCCGGCAGAACGCGAACGGTAAACGCCGTCAATGAAAACGCCGACCGAAGGTTCGATACCGGCATTATTCGCACCATTGCCGAAGCCGCGAATGATAAAGGTGGTGTTTGCCGAACTCTGCAGCTGGCTCGAACGGAGCGACGGAGCGACCGTGGTCAGATCCGTGATATCGCGGATCTGGGCGCGTTCCAGTGTTTCACCGCTGGTTACCGAAACGGAAATCGGTGTTTCCTGCAACGTCGTTTCGCGTTTGGAGGCGGTGACAACGATCACATTGTCAGAAAAGCTATCCTCGCTCTGGCTATCCTGCGCATAGGCAGGCGAAGCGGCGATAACGCTACCGAGGGCAGTCGCGGTCAAAAATTTTGCGATATTCATTAAAGTCTCCTGCGCCCCGACCATTATGATCGTGAGCTTGAATGATGAGGCGTCAAATATAGGAAACAGATTGTCCGTTCCGGTGCCGGACACTGGTTCAAATATCGGATATAGTCCAGTCGATTTGCCTGAAAAAGGCTGCATTACTGCGCTTTACTGCGGAACCGTCAAATATCGTTGCAACTAAGCAACAATATTTGAATGTTCGGTAATGGTGCCGAATATCCGACTCGAACGGATGACCTACCGCTTACAAGGCGGTTGCTCTACCAGCTGAGCTAATTCGGCATGCACTGGATTTGCTGGGCGCTATTAGCGTCAAACCACGCCAAAGGTCCAGCCCTCTTTTTGTGCGATTTTATCGGTCAGAGTGGGTGGGTGCCAGAGCGCCCGATCACCGGCGACCTGCTTCATCCAGGCGGCGGTGATCAGGGCATCGGTACTGTGGTCGTCATAGCGTGGCAGTCTTGCCGGGATTGGCGTATTCAGCCGTGTCAGCGCTTGCTTGAGGCCGGCACGATCACGGACCTTGCTGCGTCCTTTAGGCTGCCCTGCGGCCAGCGCCGCGACTGTCGTGTATATTTCGATGATCAGTGGACCGCGCTCGGGAACCGGATCAAACGGCCAGACCGGAATGGCGCCGCCAAGCCGATGCAACAACCGCATGCCGGTGAGGCTCGATTTTCCAACCTGTGCGGCGCCGACGAGATTGAAGCAGGTGGCACTGTTCGCCTGTCCGGTTTCGCGCTGATAGCGTTCGACTTCACGCAAGCGCCCGGCCCCGCCGGTGAAAAGATCGCCAACCCGGCCCCCGCCATGACGAAAATGGCGGCTTGTTTCCTGGTGGTTCAGGAAATTGGTAATGTTCAAATACGGCTCATCGCTGCACATCGTATCGACTTCGCTCCACAGTGCCTTCGCATGATCGGGGCTATCGGCCCATCCGGGAAAAAAGGCATCGCGATCGATAAAGGGCAGCGACATCGACAGGTCAAAGCCGATCAAGATATCCCGCTTCTCTTTCGCGAAGTGCAAAAGCCATGCGAGAACATCTTCCCGTGACCAGCGCGGATGGGGCGATATCAGGGCAGGGGGACCTTCCGGACCGATGATTGCGACCGCGATGCCTTCCGGACGTTCTGTCCTCGCACCGGACCAGTCGACGCAGGCAAAATGGGAGAAGCTTCGCACGTTGGTCGTTTAGCGCATCATGGGTGTAAAAGAAAAGGGCAGGTCCGTCGGACCCGCCCTTGTTCTTTTCCTGATAGACCGGAACCTATTTTTTAACGGTCGTTTTCCTGGCCGGAGCTTTCCGTGCTGCGGGTTTTTTCGCAACCGGTGCTTTTGGCTTCGGCGGATTGGCGTAGAGATCTTCCAATAGCTTGCCAGCGACATTGCGGCCACCCCAGCCAAAGGCCAGTGCAGCAGCCGCTGCGCCACCGATCACCAGTGCCGTGAACGCTGTCTGCACGATTTCCTGTCCGACACCCATGAACTGCAGGCCCATGAAGGTGAACAATATGATCGTCGCATAGCGCACGATGTTTGTCGCCAGATTGCCTTCGGCAGCGCCGCCGACGATCCGCGAGAGCAGATTGGCAATCAGGAACCCTACGGCGATCACGATTGAACCAAAGATCACTCTTCCGCCGAGTTCGAGAATTTGGTCAAGGATTGACGTCAGTTCAGCGAAGCCAAGGAGCCGCATTGCAGCGATTGCGAAGAACAGCATGATCGCGACTTGAGCGATTCTTGCCAGCACAGACGTCAGCGATGTTTTTGGTGGCAGGATTTCCAGAGCAGCCACCGACTGATCGACGCCGAGACCGGGCAGTATTTCCGTGATGATCTGAACCACGAATTTGCTGATCAAATAGCCGATACCGAGTATGATAGCAGCGCCGATGATGTTTGGAATTGCCTCAAGGATCATGCGCAGCATGTCGCTGGCTGGCCCGGAAACCGATTCCAGCTGGAGCGCTTCCAGAGCAAGTATAGCAACCGGAATGATAATCAGAACATAGATGATGGTTCCGATCGTCCTGCTGATTGTCGAATTGCCGGTAACCGCGTCGATACCGCCACGATTGGCCCATTTGTCAAAATCCACCGTCTGCAAGGCCGTCACGACAAGATCGCGAACGATCCGGGCAACCACCATGCCGATGAAGAATATGATAGCGGCGCCCAACAGGTTGGGTACAAATCCCATGATGCTGTTGAGCAATGTCTGGATCGGTGCGTCAACGCCGCCCAGTCCGAGCACGCGCAGGATGATGAGTAAACCGAATAGCCAGATCAGTAGGGAAACAATCTTGCCGAGGGACTCCCCGACTGAAGTGCCGGCCGATGTGTCACGCTGGAGAAAGCTTACGTTGTCGACAAGCTTGGCGAAGGTCCATTTGGCCGCTTTCGCCAAAACCCACGTGCCGACGAGAATGATCAGGGCCAAACCCAGTTTTTCACCCCATATCATCATCAACTCCGTGTCCAGAGCATAATTGCCTATTCGCATGCCATCCATGTAGCTTCCCCTAGTTGAAAAATTGTTTCGTCTGAAACGGTGTTACCATATTTCAGAAAGGATAGACAGTTATCAATCGGATGGCTGCGGAGCGAAGGCGTAAATACTCGTAAAGATCAACTGCTTGGGATCATCTCTACTACGACCCGGCCAATGGCTTCGCGCCTTTTCAGGACGGTCAGTGCCTTGGCTGTATCGGCCAGAGCAACACGATGGGAGATATGCGGTCGCATCGCTCCCTGTGCCGCCAATTGTTTGAGTGCGGCGCTCTGCCGTTTGGCGAGTTCCGGATCGCGCCGGGGGCTCTCGCCCGCACGCACGCCAATCAGGCTATAGGTCTTGATCAATGCATGATTTGCCGGGAAGGACGGAATTTTACCGCTCGCAAAACCGACGATGAGATAGCGTCCGTTCCAGGCAATGGCGCGCGTTGCGGTCAGCGCGAGGTCACCACCGACCGGATCGTAAATGACGTCCACACCCTTGCCGTCGGTGAGTGCTTTGATCTTCGCGGCCAAATCCTCGTCAGCCGGGTCGAGCACATGATCAGCGCCTGCTTCTTCGATCGCCTGACGTTTGACGTCGCTCGAACCAGTACCGATAACCGTTGCACCGATATGCCTAGCCATTTTGACTGCTGCCATACCGACACCACCACTCGCGCCCAGAACAAGAATGGATTCTCCCGCTTGCAGATGTCCCCGCTCGACCAGTGCATGCCATGCTGTTGATGCGCCGGTTTGCCAGCAGGCACCTTCGGCGAATGACAGTGCAGGAGGCAAGGGAGAGACGGCAGCCTCGTTGACGATCCATTGCTCGGCCAGAGCGCCGCCCTTGCTGCCAGCCATGATTCGGTCGCCGGGCCTGAAGTTGTCGACATCGGGTGCGACTTCCATCACCTTTCCCGCTGCTTCCAATCCGGGGACGAAGGGCGGATCGGGACGGAACTGGTATTTACCCTGGGTCATCAACAGGTCGGGGAAGTTCAGCCCTGCTGCATGGACTTCTATCCGTATTTCTCCGGCCTTTAGCGGCTCCGCCTTTTGTTCCACGATCTCGATCGACGAAGGGCCGGTGAGAGCGGTGCAAACGGCTGCGCGATATGTTGTTGTCATCCTTTTGCGGCCGCCACGATATCTCTGGTAAAGGATTCGATATCAAATTGATTATCGCTGGTGTCATAGCCGCGTCGAACAATCACTAGATCAAGCGAGGGAATGATCACCAGATATTGTCCGCGATTGCCAAAGCCTGCGAATGTATCCTTCGGAATTCCTGCGGATTGGTTCATAAGCCAGAATGTCGCGCCATAACCGAAATTGCGGCCTTCGGGCTGCGGTCCCGATGGTGTGCTGACATGTTCACGCCAGTTTTCCGGCAGCAGGCGCTCATTGTCCCACCGACCGTTGTTCAGATAGAGCATGCCGAGCCGGCCAAGATCGCGGGCCGTCGTCCACACCTGACTGGATAAAATGTAATTATCCTGCCAGTCGGTCTCGACATAGGTCCGCGTCATCCCGAGTTTCTGGAAGAAGGCATAGGGATCAAAATCACGCTGCTCGCGCAAATCATTTTCAAGCTTGTGCTTCCGGTCCCGATGTTGTGCGCGAGCGGCATGTACGGCAAGCAGCGTATCATTATTGGCATAGCGAAAACGTGAGCCTGGAGCATAGAGCAAGGGCCAGGCCGTCGCCCGCTCGGTTACGCTTGCACCGCCCATATAAAGGGGATCGGTGCGATTGCCGGCTGTGTCGCTGACCAGCCCGCTGCTCATACGCATCAGATTGTCGATGGTCAGCGACGCACGGGGGTCACCGAATTTCTGCCATTCGGGAATTTGTACCCGAGCATTGACGTCGACCATTTCCCGCTCGACGGAATGACCGATCAGCGTTCCGGCAAGGGATTTTGCGACCGACCATGTTCGTTGTGCTGTGTGGAGATCATGACCCTGCTTGTATTTTTCCGTCTGGATTTTCCCGTCTTTGATCACCAGGAGAGCGCTGGTTTTTCCGCCATAGAGATCGGGTTGAAAAGCGCGCTTGGTGAGATTTTCCAAATCGGGCGACGGAACAACGGCATTTTGATCGCCCATTGGCCATGGTTGGTCATCAACAAAATGGCGCTTGATTATCGGAGCCCCGATTTTGAGACCACCGAAGCCGATCGGCATGGCGGTGCATCCGCTCTTGCGGTTCCAGATGGCAACCCGAGGGGGGGCGTCATCCGCAAAGCGAACGCGGACCTGTCGCTCTGACTCGTCAATTTCCTCTGCCAGCGTCGGCACAATATTGGCAATCCGGTCATAGATGCCGGTCAATTCATCGGCTTTGATGTCAGCCAGTGATTTTCCGCCATTCCACAAGCCCGAACAGATGAACTGTGCTTTATAGCCAGCAGCCAGAGCGCGATCATAGCGGATCGATTCTTCCTCTTGGGCGAAAGCACTATGCGAAAACAATGCTCCCGCTATGCAAAGACTAGCCAGTTTTTTCAGCACGCAGTTTCTCCCAATAGTCCAACCGTTCGCGGATTTTATGCTCAAAGCCCCGATCCACAGGCTGGTAGAAATGCTGCGGTTGCATCTCTTCCGGCCAGTAATTGTCGCCCGAAAAACCGTCATCACTTTCATGATCATAGCTATAGCCAGAACCATAGCCAATTTCCTTCATCAGCTTGGTCGGGGCGTTGAGAATATTCTGAGGCGGCATCAGCGAGCCTGTGTCCCTGGCTGATTTCCAAGCTGTCTTTTGCGCTTTATAGGCAGCGTTGGATTTGGGGGCCGTCGCGCAATAGAGGCATGCTTGGACAATCGCGAGTTCGCCTTCCGGGCTACCGAGAAATTCAAAAGCCTGTTTCGCGGCAAGGGCCTGCACCAGCGCTTGCGGATCGGCCATGCCAATGTCTTCGCTGGCAAAGCGTACGATCCGCCGCAGCAGAAAAAGCGGCTGTTCCCCCGCAACCAGCATCCTCGCCAGATAATATAGCGCGGCCTGCGGGTCCGAACCTCTCATCGCTTTGTGAAGCGCCGAGATCAGATTATAATGGCCTTCGCGATCCTTGTCATAGACGGCCATCCGGCGATGCAGGACCTTCGCCAACTGGGACGGGTCGAGCGGATCCTTGATGTCCAGCGAGAACAGGGTCTCAGCCTGATTGAGCAGAAACCGGCCGTCGCCATCCGTGCTGGCGATCAATGCTTCTCTGGCATCAACGGTGAGGGGGAGGGGTTTCTCTTCAAGCCTTTCCGCTTTTTCCAGAAGCAGGCCGAGTGCGACGGCATCAAGCCGATTGAGGATAAGCACCTGAGCGCGGCTGAGCAACGCGGCATTAAGTTCGAAGGACGGATTTTCGGTCGTGGCTCCGACCAGCACCACCGTGCCTCGTTCGACATAGGGAAGGAAACTATCCTGCTGCGACCGATTGAAGCGATGAATCTCGTCTACGAACAGGAGGGTTGCCTTGCCGGACTGAAACCGCATTTCGGCTTCGGCGAAGACTTTCTTCAGTTCCGCAACCCCGGAAAAGACCGCTGATATTGCCTTGAAATGCAATTCCGTCTGATCGGCCAGCAACCGTGCGAGACTGGTTTTTCCCGTCCCCGGAGGTCCCCAAAGGATGATAGAGGACAGTCTTCCCGCGGCGATCATTCGGCCAATGGTACCCTCGCTGCCGACCAGATGATCCTGTCCGACGATATCGGTCAACTGGCGCGGCCGCAACCGGTCGGCCAGCGGAGCCTCGGGCGTGTTGTCCAATTCGCTATGCTGATCCTCTTTATCGTCAAACAGCCCTTGCATGGTCAGCGGACGGCAACCTGCTTGATCGGACCATGACCGGCCTGTCGCTGACGCACCAGCCGGAGATAGGTTTGCGCGACGGCATTATTGATCTGGTCCCAGCTATATTCTTCTGCCCGTTTTTCTCCGGCCGATCCCTGGGCGCTACGTAGATCAATATTTTCGCAATAGAGTTGCAGGGCATCTGCAAATTCACGAATCGCACCAGGTCTGATGAGCTTGCCTGAATCATTATGTTTGACCAAGCTCTGGCTGCCGGTTGCCTTTGCGGCGACCACCGGCAGCCCGCAGGCCATTGCTTCGAGGGTGACGTTGCCGAAAGTCTCGGTGACAGAAGGATTGAACAGCATGTCCATGCTGGCAACCGCGCGGCCGAGATCCTCGCCTTGCTGGAACCCGGCAAAAACGGCCCCGGGGATTCTTTCTTCGAACCATTGCTTGGCCGGCCCTTCGCCAATGACGAGGATTTTATGCGTCACTTTGCGGCGTTTGAGTTCATCGATCGTGTCGGAAAAGACATCGAGTCCCTTTTCCATCACCAACCGGCCGAGAAATCCGATGACTGGTTCATCGTCCGCAATGCCGAATGACTGGCGCCATACCAGATCCCGTTTGTCGGAATTGAATATCTCGCGGTCGACCCCGCGTGACCATATGCCGACGTCATAATTCATCCGCTGGTCGCGCAGGACCTGGGCCATCGATTCGGACGGCGCCACCAGCGCATCGCAGCGGCGATACAGGCGACGCAAAATTGCTTCGATCACCGGTTCCAGAAAGGCGAGATTATAATAGCGGGGATAGGTTTCAAAACGGGTATGTACGGAAGCCAGGACGGGAATATTCTGGCGGCGCGCCCATGCGATCATCTTGTGGCCTACCCGGTCCGGACTAGATATCTGCATGATATTGGGGTTGAATTGTTCGAGATCCTTACGCACGTCGCTGGAAATGCGGGTTGGAAAGCGATATTCACCCCGTCCCGGAAACGCAACGGACGGGACGCTGATCAGATCACCGGTGGGTTCAAACGCCGGTGTGTCGGTGGTCGGCGAATAGACCCGAACGGCTGCGTCCTGACGCAGCAGATAGTCTACCAGCCGATTGAGTGCCTGATTTGCGCCATCGCGTACGAAATTATAATTGCCGCTATACAGGGCAATGCGAAGGTCACTGATTTCCATAGCCGCCTTCAAGCATAGTCAGGGGAGAATTGCCAATATGAACTTGCTCGGCTAGCAAGCTGTGATGATACGGACACAGCTCGACCAGTTGTTGATAGGCACTCCCAAAGCCTTTGGCGAGAATGGAGAGGCAAGTGCAATTGCAAAAGATACCGTCGATGGCCCGCTCATGCTGGGCTTTGACGGATTGGCCGGCAATCAGGTTGCCGACCCTGTGCATCATGGTGGGCCCGACAAGGCCATACATCTGTATCCGTTCGAGCATTATGCTTTCTGGCAGGAAAAATACCCGGATGTGGTTGTGCTGGACCATCCGGGAGCCTTTGGCGAAAATTTCAGTTGCTCGGGCCTGACCGAGGAACAGCTTTGCCTGGGTGATGTTTTTCGGGTGGGTGAAGCGTTGATCGAATGCAGTCATGCCCGACAGCCATGCTGGAAGCTCAACCACCGGTTCGGCAAAGCGGACGTGCTGAAAACCGTGGTGATGACCGGAAAATCGGGGAGCTATTTCCGGGTGCTGGAAGAAGGCCTGGTGCGGGCCGGAGATCAACTGGTCCAACAGGCGCGACCTTATCCGGAATGGCCGCTCGAACGGCTGTTCGCGATGCTTATCGGCGGCCAGCACAAGGGGCAGGGTGCAGCGCTCGTTGCGCTATCGAATAATCCTACGCTCGGCAAAACCTGGCGTCTTCGGGCTGGACAATTGGCGGAGAACCAAACCTCTTATCCATGATCCTTTTCTGGCGGGTGCAAGCGCAATTTGGTCACCCGGCGATCATCGGCTTCGGTGATTTCCAATATCCAGCCGCTCGGATGCTCCAGCCTTTCCCCGACCGCAGGAATATGTCCCGCCAGCACAAAGCACAGGCCGCCAATCGTATCGACATCCTCGTCAATTTCGGCAAGCGCCGGATCAATGGTTTTTCCGACCTCATCCAGTTCCGCTCTGGCATCCGCTTCCCAAAATCCATCGTCCAGCTTGACCAGCATCGGCACTGGTTCTTCATCATGCTCGTCTTCGATCTCGCCGGTGATTTCTTCGACAATATCCTCGATCGTGACGAGGCCTTCAGTGCCATTATATTCGTCAAAAATAATCGCCAGGTGGGTGCGAGTGGCGCGCATTTCCGCCAGCAGATCGAGCACGCCCATCGATTCCGGGACAAAGCGGGGTTGTCGAAGATATGGCGTAATATCATCAGGATATTTATCACCCTTGGCAACGATTGCGAAGATATCCTTGATATGGATCATGCCGATAATATTGTCGAGATTATCACGATAGACCGGAATCCGACTGTGCCCGTGTTCGGAGAAAATATCGACCACGTCGCTGAACGGTGAGTCCACCTCGATCGCGATCATATCGGCACGGGGTACAGCGATATCGTCGACCCGTTTGTCGCTGAAATGCAGCATATTGCGGAGCATTTCCAGTTCCAGAGACGATACGTCCTGTTGTGCACGGGGATCGGATTCGGCTTCGCTTTCGTGATCGTCAATTACTTCTTCGATCTGCGCGCGCAGGCTATTATCCTCGGTATTTCCGAATAGCAGAGCCTTCAGGCTCCGCCATATTCGCCCGGGTTCGTCATCTTCCTTGGATTGGCCGTTGCTGCGAACCGCGGCCGTTCCACTTTCCTTGTCTGCGTCACTCATAGTATTTTTTGAACACCTGCTTTACGTCTGTTCTGCATAGGGACTGGCGATGCCCAGTGTTGCCAGCGCGTTGATTTCGCAATTTTCCATCATCCCCGCATCGATCTCGTTTTCGTGATCATAGCCTAGCAAATGCAGAGACCCGTGCACAATCAAATGTGTAACATGGTCGGAAAAGGAAATCTCTTTGGCGGCAGCCTCCTCGTGACAGGTCTCGTAAGCCAGGATGATATCCCCGAGCAAAGCCTCCCCGTCGTCGGTATTGGCGAGTGCTTCGAGCAGGTCTGGCTGGATCTGGGGAAAGGACAGGACATTGGTGGGCTTGTCCTTGCCGCGATAGGCCTTGTTAAGGGCGTGTACTTCGGCGTTGTCGGACAGCTTGACGCTCAACTCCATTTCAAAATTGCGGGACAGGAGGTCGGCATGGGAGGATGCTGCGATACCGGCGTTTGCCGCTCGCGCTACCAATTCCGTCCAATCCTGTTCATTCCCCCATTCGGAAGAAGCGATCAGTTCAGTCTGCAGCATCTTTGCCTTCATAGGCTTCGACTATTTTCCCGACCAGCGGGTGGCGGACCACATCGCTTGCCCCAAATTCGACCATGCTGACTCTCTCGATATCCTTCAACTTGGACACGGCATCGGCCAGGCCGGAGACGGCATCCCTCGGTAGATCAACCTGTTTTGGATCGCCGCAAATCACCATCCGGCTGTTCATGCCAAAACGGGTCAGAAACATCTTCATTTGTGCCGCTGTCGTGTTTTGGGCTTCGTCGAGAATGACAAAGGCATCGGAAAGCGTCCGTCCGCGCATGAAAGCAATGGGCGCGATCTCGATTTCCCCGCTCTCGATGCGCCTTTCTACCTGTTCAGCAGGAAGCGTGTCATACAAGGCATCATAAAGTGGACGCAGGAAGGGATCGACCTTTTCCTTCAAATCTCCGGGCAGAAAGCCGATCTTTTCGCCTGCTTCGACCGCAGGCCGCGAAAGAATGAGGCGGTCCACGGAGCCGGCAACCAGTTGGGAAACCGCCTGTGCCACCGCGAGATAGGTTTTGCCGGTACCCGCAGGACCGAGGGCGAAAATCATGTCGTCGCGGGCGAGGGCTTCCATATAATGAGCCTGCCGAACGGAACGAGGGAAAATGGTTTTCTTGCGCGTGCGGATCATCACCTTTGGCGCATCCGCTACGTCATTTTTCGCCATCTTGTCCGGTTTGGCTTTGCCACCTGATCCCGATTGTTTTGCCGTTTTCGCGACGCGGGGATCGGCTGCCATGGCGATAATCGCCTCGACCGCTCCGGTGTCGATTTCCTGCCCCTGTTCCAACCGATTATATATTCCGTTTAGTACTGCGCCTGCCTGCGCAACAGCTTCTTCTTCGCCTTCGATTTTCAGTTTGGTGCCGCGCGCTGCAATATAGACCCCGAGCCGGTTTTCGATTGCCACGATATTGCGATCATATTCCCCGAAAAGATCGCCCAAAATCTGCGGATCGTCAAATTCCAGATCCAGTTTGACGATATTGCTGACCGCACCGGCCTTAGTTTTCTGGACCATCAGGCGGCCATTCTTTCTTTGATCTCGCCGGTGAGGCTATTGGGGCCGGCCTGGGTTACTTCCACCTCAACCAGATCGCCGATTTTCAAATCGGGTGAAATTATGTGCAATGATTGCAGCCACGGCGTTTTGCCGATCAACTGGCCATCAAGCTTGCCTTGACGTTCGAGCAATATGTTGGTGGTCCGGCCCACGGTTTGCTGATTAAACGCATATTGTTGCTCGTTCAGCAATGCCTGCAAACGCTGTAGCCGTTCGTCCATCACTTCGGGCGCTATCTGATCCTCCAGCGTGGCCGCGGGTGTGCCGGGACGAGGCGAATATTTGAAGGAAAATGCCTGAGAATAATTTGCATCGCGGACGATCTGCAATGTGTCTTCGAAATCCTGATCGCTTTCGCCCGGGAATCCGACAATGAAGTCTCCCGACAGCGCCATATCAGGGCGTATTTTGCGCATCTTCTGGAGGATATCGAGATAGCTTTGCACGCTATGCGAACGGTTCATTGCCTTGAGGATACGGTCGCTGCCCGATTGGACTGGCAAATGGAGGAATGGCATGAGCTTGGCAACGTCGCTATGGGCGGCGATCAAGCCTTCTGTCATGTCATTGGGATGGCTTGTCATATAGCGAATGCGTTGCAATCCGGAAATATTGTCCAGTGCCCGGATCAGACCGTCGAGACCCTGGTGTTGCCCCTTGTCATCTTCGCCGGTCCAGGCGTTCACATTCTGTCCAAGCAGCGTGATTTCGCGCGCGCCGCCGTCGACCAAGGCCTTCGCCTCGTTGACCAGATCGAGCCAAGGGCGGGAGATTTCTGCACCGCGGGTATAAGGAACGACGCAATAGGTGCAAAATTTGTCGCAACCTTCCTGAACCGTCAGGAATGCGGTTGGCCGCGCCTGTTTGCCGCGCGAAGGCAAGATATCGAATTTGGAGATGGCGGGCATATCCGTGTCGAGGGCCTTTTTGCCCGATTTCGCGGTTTCCATGAGTTCCGGCAGGCGGTGATAGGCCTGCGGCCCGACGACAATATCTACGCTGGGTGCGCGGCGGGAGATTTCCTTCCCCTCTGCCTGTGCAACGCATCCGGCAACCGCGATCATCGGACTGGTTCCATCTTTTCGGCGCAACCGTCCGATATCGGAATAGACCTTGCCGACCGCCTTCTCGCGGATGTGGCAGGTGTTGAGCACGACCAGATCCGCTTCTTCGCCATTTTCGGCGGCGCTCATGCCCTGATCAACGAGCAATTCGGACATGCGCTCGCCGTCATAGACGTTCATCTGGCAGCCAAAGGATTTGATATGGAATTTTTTGGGATCGGCTGTGGTCATAGCTGGTGCCTATACAATGGGTTTGCCGCCCAGGGAAGCTGAAAGCGGTTCGGCAATCCGTCGCCGGGCCTCCGTTGCAATATCCTTCCTCGAGGAATAATGATCCGGATCGAAGGGTTCCAGAAAATGAACCTCAACCAGAAAACTCCTGCGCCGGGTCAGCAATCGCCAAGCATTCAAAGGCGCGCTTTCTTCGCCCGTCCAGCTGATTTCATGCGCATGGTCTCCGTAGTTGAGAAATATCGGTTGCACCAAAATGCCCGGTGGCGGTGGTTCCAATACTTTCAGCAGCGGGGCTTTGAAGGGGAGCAGCATCGATCCGTCCGTGGTCGTGCCCTCGGGGAAAATCGTGATAGCCCAGGTTTCTTCCAGCGCGTCGCGTAACTGGTTGATTTGCTGGGCGATACCCATGCGATCGGATCGCGAAACAAAGACTGTGTCATTGAGCCGACACAGCCAGCCAATGATTGGCCATTTCCCGATCTCCTCCTTTGAGACAAAGGCTGTACCGCTGTGGCCACCGAGTATCGCAATATCCACCCAGGACAGATGATTGGAAATGAAGAATACGTCCCGCCTGATCGGGGTACCGACGATATTGACCCGCGCTCCGCACGCAAATGCCGCGATTTTGAGAAATGTCCGCGGCCATGGGTTGGACAATCGCAAGATGCGCCAGATATAGTAGAAAGGAATGCAGAATATCAAAGCGGTAACCAGCAGGGTCAACCGTAGTGCGAATCTCAAATAACCCATTGGCGATGCTCCGTCCCATAGCCGATAAGCCATTGGCTGGGTGTCGAAAGGTCGAGCCTCAGGATCGGGTTGACGCACGTTATTTTTTTCTGGCGAGAGATACGCCATATAGCTCCATACGGTGATCAACCAGGCGATAGCCTAGCTTTTCCGCGATCTGCTTTTGCAATGCTTCGAGCTCCGGATCGACAAATTCGATAACTTTCCCGGTTTCAACATCAATCAGATGATCATGGTGCGATTCAGGAACGGCCTCATAGCGTGCGCGACCATCACCAAAATCGTGACGGTCCAATATGCCGGCCTCTTCAAACAGGCGAACCGTTCGGTAAACCGTTGCGATCGAAATACGGGAATCCACGGCCGACGCCCGCTCATGCAGGGTTTCTACGTCCGGATGATCCTCGGCATCGGAAATCACGCGCGCGATTACACGGCGCTGATCGGTGATCCGCAGACCTTTTTCTGCACATAGTGCTTCAAGATCAATTTTTTGTGGCATGAACCTTTTTCATCGTCATTAGTGAAGACTCTATGTTGTGCGAAGTATAATGCAAAGCGAAAATTGCGACAACCATGCCGCAATTTTCTAAAAACGAGAGAATAGGGGGGAGGGATCTATTTCTTAGATCCCTTTTTCTTGCCGAGGCCGATAGCTTTGGCCAGCTGTCGGCGCTTTTCGGCATAATTGGGTGCAACCATGGGATAGTCATTTGGCAGACCCCATTTGGCGCGATAATCTTCCGGCGTCATGCCATAGTGAGTCATCAGGTGGCGTTTCAGCATTTTTAACTTTTTGCCATCTTCCAGACAGACAACATAATCCGGTTTAATGGATGATTTGATAGGAACTGCAGGATCTGGTCTGGCCTGCTCGGCAGCTTTGCCTGAAAGTCCTGCGAGAGCGCCATGAACACTGCTGATGATAAGCGGTAAATCTGATACCGCGACGCTGTTGTTGCTGACATGTGCAGCAACAATGTCTGAAGTAAGCGTAATTAGAGTCTCATTCAGAGCGATTTCTTCCTCTGTCATAATATAGTACCTTTTTGCGACCATTTTTATTATATTGCAGTTGTTGCGCGGCGTTGTTTACACAATTCAACGTAAGCTGCAACAGTCAAACTGGTCAGACCATTGCCCTTTTGTTCAATTGTTGAATGTGGTCTTATAAGTGATAGCGTTGAACTTTTTTTTATTCAGACCGGTATAATAGTCCTTGCGCAATCCAATCTCGCGGAATCCAAATTTTGCATAGAGTTTGACCGCGGGATTGCCGCTCCGCATTTCCAGAAAAACGGCAGTGACCTGATCTTTGCGCGCGATCAGCAACATTTGCTCGAGCAGCAGATATCCAATCCCCTGGCTTTGGCATTCCGGTGAAACCGCGATCATGAGCAGTTCTTCTTCGTCTGCTGCCTGTCGGCTGATCACAAAGCCGCAGATATTGTCCGTCTGTCGTGCAACCAGAAGCTTCGCGCTGGGCATCAAAAGCATTGATCGACATTGATGATGATTCCATCCCTCTCCATAGGTTTCGGGAAAGGCTGTATCCATGACTCGCATCACGTCGGGCAAGTCGCTCAGATCACCGGGCTGGACGGTGATCGGGGGAGAAGCATGACCTTCGCATGACAATCGGCGGCTGGCCATCGATCAGGAGGCTTCCACTGGCTGGGCGTCCGGTTTGCGGCCATATATGGGCTGGGGGGGCATTGTCATCATATCATCGCCCACTAAAGAGATTTGCGAGGCATTTGGCAATATCGCAAAATGATCAGTCGTATCGACCAAGGTGGCAAGCTCCGCGGCGGCTGATCCGGCAATGTAGTCGGCGTTGATCTGCTCTGTCGCCTGATCTGGTGTCAGGGAGGCAAGCGGGCCCATCGGTCCCCCGTCAGCGGAAAAATTCTGCACAAAATATTCACCATGGCCCGCAAGCATTGCCACGCAGACGGGGTGCGGCGTTTCCAATCGATCCAGGGCCTGCGCCGCAACCAGCGCGAGGCAGGAATAGCCGCGGATTTCGGCGTTCCATGCCAATGCAAGGGCCTTTGCCGCGGAGATGCCGATACGGACGCCGGTAAAGCTTCCGGGACCGCAATTGACCAGAATTTTATCCGCTTAGATCGG
>Ga0209345_10001872_pt1 | contig 24338 bp, 26 predicted proteins | sample Cruoilmetagenom7_FD_187294 | JGI IMG/M metagenome (GOLD analysis project Ga0209345, IMG submission 187294) | Oil polluted marine microbial communities from Coal Oil Point, Santa Barbara, California, USA - Sample 7 (SPAdes) (version 2) | ecosystem: Environmental > Aquatic > Marine > Oil seeps ...
ATTACTATTTCACCCGTCGTTACTGTGTTTGTTTCTGTGTTTTTTTCGCTCTCCTCCAATAATGTTGCGAAGTCTTCACCTTCTATTTCAAAATCTTCAAATTTCATTTGCTTGCCTACCCTTTTATTTTAATGAAAGCCATTGTAGCTAAAACTTGCTTAATTTATATTTTTGATTTTGTCTACAACTTTTTGGATTATCCAGTCTGGAGTTGATGCACCTGCTGTTACACCACATATTTTTTTATTTTTGAACCATTCAATGTTGAGTTCATTTTCATCTTCTATGAGATAGCTATCTTTACAGTTCTCTTTTGCAATGTAGAGCAGTTGTTTTGTATTTGAAGAGTTTTTACCACCTATAATTATCATAATATCAACATCTTGTGAAAGTTCCCTTACAGCATCTTGATTTTCAAATGTTGCATCACAAATTGTATTAAAAACTCTTACCTCTTTATTTTTAAGAATAAGTGTATTGACAATCTCTAAATATTTCTCTTTTTTTCTAGTTGTTTGTGCTACACAAGCAATCTTATCATGCTTAAATTTTATATTTTCTAATTCACTTGGCTCAAGAATAACATGTACATCATCACCGTAGCTCTTTACCCCTTTTACTTCAGGGTGTGTATAGTCTCCAAAGATTAAAATACTATAATCCTCTTGTGACATTTTTTTTACTATTTGTTGAGGAGTTGTAACAAATGGGCAAGTTGCATTGATGATTTTTGCATCTTTTTGCTTAAGTTCTTGAAGGTCTTTTTTGGGAATACCATGTGTTCTAATGATAACTGTATCATCTTTTTTTACATCTTCAAGATTTTCATATAATCCTACATTAAAATCAAATTTTAATCTATTTATCTCTTTTTGATTGTGTATTAATGGCCCCATTGTATTTGAGTTTTTGTGTTGTTGTGCTATATCAATAGCTCTTTTTACACCAAAACAAAAACCGTATGATGATGCTAGTTTTACTTCCATACTATACTCTTAAACTATTTAATATCTCTGTAAAGTTTGGAAACGATGTTTCAATACATTGAGTATCTTCAATCTCCATACCACAAAGTAGTCCAGCAATTGCAAAACTCATAGCAATTCTATGATCTCCACAAGAGTTGATAGTAGCTTTATGTAATGTTGCATTTCCATTTATTTCGTAACCATCTTCAAACTCTTTATAGCTTACACCACAAAGTTTTAGGTTATTAACAACAGCGGAGATTCTATCACTTTCTTTTACCCGTAACTCTTGAGCATTTTTTACAACACTTTTACCATCTGCAATTGACATTGCAATACTTAGACAAGGGAGTTCATCTATAAGCCAAGCGATATTTTTATCAACTGTAACACCTTGAAGTTTGTTGTTTTTTACAATAATGTCTCCAATTGGTTCATAGATATTTTCGACCTCTATAAATTCAACATCTACACCCATTTTTTCTAAAATTTTATAGGCTTCAATTCTTGTTGGATTAAGTGTAACATTTTTTAATGTCACTTTTGCATTTGGAACAATCGCTGCAGCAACTGCAAAGAAAAATGCACTTGATGGATCTGTTGGTACAGTTAAGTTAAGTGGTTTAAGTGGTTCTTTTATAGGATTGATTTCAATCCAACCATTACTATTTGTCGAGATATTTGCACCCATACCATTTAACATTCTCTCTGTGTGATCTCGTGAGAGTAAATCCTCTTTATAGTAAGAGATTTCGTCGCTTTGAATTCCTGCAAGTATGAGTGCTGATTTTACTTGTGCAGAGTCTATTGGACTATGGTATTTAAAAGATTTTAGTTTTCCACCACGAATGTGTAGAGGTGCTTTGTTTCCGTCTTCTCTTCCATCAATTTTTGCTCCAATATCTCTTAATGGATTTGTAACTCTTTTCATAGGACGACTTCGTAAATATTTATCACCAGTTAATACAAAACTGCCCTCAATACCAGCTAAAAGTCCCGCATAAAGTCTCATACCAGTCCCAGCATTTCCACAATCTAGTATATCATCAGGTTCAGTGAGTTTTGAAGGTGGCGTGATAGTTATAATATCACCATTATCTTCAACAGTAGCACCTAGTTTTTGTGCAATTTTTAGTGAATCCATAGTATCTTCACCTCGAAGATAGTTTTTGATTGTTGAGGGTTTATTTGATAAAAGACTAAACATAGCACATCTATGGGAGATAGATTTATCTGATGCTATATTATCAATGACTATATCAAATGGTTGCGAAAGGGCAGATATATTTAAAGTTTCCATTATCTTATACCTATATTTAACTCTTCTTGTAGTTTATTAAGGATTTTATCCATGATATCATTAATATCACTCTCTTCAAATGTTTTAGTTTCAGATTGTAAGATAAATCTTATAGTCAAACTCTCATCATTTCCGAGTTTTTCATCACTATAAATATCTACAAGATTAAATTGTTTTATCTCTTTAATTCTCAAAGATTTTATAACTTTTTTTATCTCTTTGTATTCCAAGTTTACAGGTGCAATAATACTGAGATCTCTTCTAGAAGCTTGAAATTTAGAGATATTTGAAGCTATAATTGTCTCATTTTTCAGCGAATCTAAATTTAATTGTGCGATAAATGTATTTTTTGAGATATCAAAATCATCTGCAACTACAGGGTGTAGTTTATAAATAATACCAATGTTTTTACCATTTTTTATTATAGTTGCATTTTGATATGGATGGACAAAATCGCTTATGATTTTTTTCATAGGCTGTAATTCAAATTCACCAACTATATTTGCAATTTTCTCACTAAAACTAAAAAGGTCTATATTTTTTGGTTTTGCACTATTTTGCACTGATGGGTTTTCAGATTCTCCACTAAAAACAAATCCAACTTTTTTAATCTCATTTCTACTTTTATCAAACACAATACCAGATTCAAATAATCCAATTGATTTAAACCCTTGTTTAACATTATGTGCAACTGCTTGTATTAGATTTAAACTTAGAGTTGTTCTAAATGTATTAAGTTCATTTACAATTGGATTTAAAATATCTTTTTTATTTATAACAACTGGAAAATTATATTTTTCTAATAACTCTTTATTGGCAAATACATAAGTTATAGTTTCAAAAAAACCATTTGCTATAGCTTGTGATCGTAAGTGATTTTTGATTTGTAAAATATTAGAGCTTACATTGATATTATTTAACTCTTGAATCAAAAGTGGTTTTGATTGAATTTGATCAATTCCTATGATTCTAACAATCTCTTCTGTTATATCTGCAATATTATTTACATCATGTCTAAATGTTGGAATAGTTACATTAATAGTGTCTTGACCATCTTGTTTTACAAAAAAACCAAGTGATGTAAGTATTTGACTCACACGACTTGGCTCTATATTTTGTCCTATGATTTTATTAAGTTGTTTATTATTAATATTAATTGTATTTTGCTTTATATCATTGATAAAGTGTTTACTACCATTATAAATTGTTGCACCATTTTCAGATAGTAAAGTGATAACAGAATCTATACCAAAATCTAAATTTGGTTCACTTCCTCTTGATGCTCTATAATATATATCCCCTGTTTCTCTTTTCTTATCAAAAACGGTTTGCGAGAGATAACTTGGATCTATATAACTAGCTTCTATTAAAACTTCATCACAAATGTTTTCAACTTTTCCTGCATCTACACCTATTGTACTTAATAAAACATCACCTTGTACAGTGTCAAATCCATCATTATCTTGAATAACTTTTAAAGAAACTAGATCGCTCTCTTGTGTATAAGCTGCTGCTTTACTATAAACATTGATTAAAACTCCGGAACTATGTGTTGCATACGCAATAGCAGTTTCAATATCTGTAGATTGTAATTTATCAATTGTTGCAGCTCTTAATTTATGGAGTAATTTTAATGAAAACTTTTTGATATCTGCCGCTTTATAGATAAGACTTGATTGGCAATTTGTATCATATATCACATCAAAAACTTGACCAATACCTTTATTGTTACTATTCACTATTGGATCTACATTTTTCATTGAAATATTGAAATAAGTACTTAATTCTCTTGCAACGCCATTGATACTAAGGCAGTCACCTCTATTTGCTGTAAGTTCAATCTCTATGATTTCATCATTGATAAGTGCATATTCATTTAACTCTTTTCCAATAATAAGTTCACCGATTGAGTCATCTAATACAAGTATTCCATCATTGATTTTAGGTAATCCAATTTCAGTTGAACTACAAATCATACCAGCAGAATCAACACCTCTTAATTTTGCTTTTTTAATAGTAAAATCTTCACCTAAAACAGCTCCAACAGTTGCTACAGGAACATATTGTCCTTTTGCTACATTTTTAGCACCACATACAATTTGTTCTGTTTTAGTTCCTATATCAACTTGACAAATATTTAATTTATCAGCATCTGGATGTTTTTCACACTCTAATATTTTTCCTATTACTACACCATTTGGGATAAGTATTCTTTCACTACTATCAACCTCTAATCCGATAGAGTTTAAAGCATTACATATAGTTTGTGTACTTATTTTTGTTATATCAATATATTCTTGTAGCCATCTTCTTGTTATAATCATTTAAATTGTCCTAATAGTCTAATATCACTTTCAAATAGAGATCGTAAATCTCCAATTTTATGGATAAGCATTGCAAATCTTTCAATACCTAAACCAAAAGCATAGCCACTTACATTTTCATACCCAACAGCTTTGAATACATTTTCATCAACTATCCCACAGCCTAAAACTTCAAGCCAACCTGTATGTGAACATACTCTGCACCCACAGGACTTTCCAGTATTTTTATCTTTACAAAAAATACAGCTAATATCAACCTCTGCGGATGGCTCTGTAAAGGGGAAAAATGAAGGTCTAAATCGTACCTCTACCTCTCCAAACATATGGTGTAAAAATTCTTCCATTACAAATTTTAAATTTGCGAAAGATACCACACCCTCTTTTTCTACTACAAGACCTTCTATTTGATGGAACATTGGAGTATGGGTAATATCAAAATCTTTTCTAAAAACAGTACCTGGAGCTATCATACGAATAGGTGGTTTTTGCTCCATCATTGTTCTTATTTGTACAGGAGATGTGTGTGTTCTTAACACTGCACCATCATTACAATAAAATGTATCTTGCATATCTCTTGCTGGATGAAATGCAGGGAGATTTAAAGCTTCAAAGTTATGAAAATCATCTTCAACTAATGGTCCTTCTTCAACACTAAAATTTAAGTTTTGAAAATAAGTTGTAATTTGATTTAGTGTTTCTGATACAGGGTGATATGCACCATTATTTAAACTTGGTGTAAACTTTGTAACATCAATTTTTTCAGCTTCAAGTTGTTTTTCCAACTCTTGAGCCATAAGAATAGTTTTCTGTGATTCTAAGGCATTATTTATTGCTGTTTTGTTGTTATTCAAATTTTGTGCAAAAAGTTTTTTTTCAGTATTTGGAATATCTTTCATTTTCGCAAATTCTAAAGTTAAAATACCTTTTTTACCCAAAATATCAATTCTTAAGTGCTCTAATTCTTCTAAAGAAACAGCATTGTTTATTTTATCTATCCATTCTTGCAAATGTATCTCCTAAAGGGGTCTTGTGTAATTTGTTGACCTTAATAATTGGGGGATTATACTTAAACATTTATTATAGTTTGGTTATACTTACAAATATGAAAAAAGAAGGGGAAAAAGATGTGTATATTTTGTAAAATTTGTGAGGGTGAAATACCAAATAAAACAGTATTAGAAAATGATAATTTTTTAGCTTTTGAAGATATAAGTCCACAAGCAAAAATCCATGTACTAATCATACCAAAAGTACATATTCAATCATTTAATGAGATGACACCAAATATTATGGCAGAGATGACATCATTTATTCAAGAAGTTGCTTTAACACTTGGGGTAAAAAGTGATGGGTATAGATTGATTACAAATATTGGGCAAAATGGTGGTCAAGAGGTTGGACATGTCCATTTTCATCTTCTTGCTGGTGAACAATTAGGTAGTATTAATTAATGCAACTTTTTGGAAAAATTAAAACAGTTCACGATTTAGAGTATATTGTAAAAACTTATGTTTATATCCCATTTGAGGATGAAGAGATAAGTATAGATGATTTAGAATTATTATTGAAAAAGAAAAATAAAAATGTTGCTGGAACAATTTTTTTATTTAACCCCTTTACTGCACCACTTGGGTATAAAAAGGATGAAAAACTCTCTTATCAAGATTTTAAATTTGATGATAAATTTCATCCGTTACAACTTGAAGATCAGGTGAGAATTATAGCAAAAGCGATTAAGCAACAGTACAAAGGAAAATTAGTAGAGGTGAAGTATCTTTTTAATTATAATAAAAAAGATATTCAACCAACTTCAGCAATAGAAGTTTTTGAGATGGATTTAGAAAAATTAAACACAAATCAACTTACAGTTTTTGCAAAAAATGATAACTATCATAACTTTAAAAATATTAGTTACAATGGGAAGTTTATCTTTTTTGCTTGGGGACATAAGTTTGATAAATCTCACACAAACACATCTCTTTATGCTTCAAATATAGCACAATGGGCAAAAAAACAAAACAAGGAGATAGGGTTTATATATGATGGTGTACGAGATGAAGAGGGAAGTTTTGAGTATACAAGATTTATCAATCCTATAAATTTTGGAAAGTTAAAAACAATAGTACCAGAAGCTATTAATAGAGTTTTTGCAAATGAAGTGATCAAACCACAACAAATTTAAAATGAATATTTTTCCATTAAGTCCTTATAACTTAATCTTCCCTGATCCATCCCAAGCAGAAGATGAAGGGATTGTGGCTTATGGTGGAGATTTAAGTGTTAATAGAATTATGTATGGATATTCAAAGGGAATTTTCCCTTGGTTTAATGAAGATGATCCTATTTTATGGTGGTCTCCAAATCCTCGATTTGTTTTAGATATCAATGATTTACATATCTCAAAAAATTTAAAAAAAACAATAAGAAAAAAAATCTTTGAAGTAAAATTTGATATAAACTTTGAACAAGTAATCAAAGAGTGTGCAAAAGCAAAAAGACCAGATCAAGAGGGTACTTGGATAACTACTGATATGCTTGAAGCATATTGTGATTTACATAAAGCTGGATTTGCCCATAGTTTTGAATCTTATGAAGATGGCAAGTTAGTTGGTGGTGGCTATGGTGTGGTTATTGGTGATATCTTTTGTGGAGAGTCAATGTTTGCTCTTAAAAGTGATGCCAGTAAAGTAGCTTTTGTAGCACTAGTCCAGAGACTAAAAAATAATGGATTTAGTTTAATTGATAGTCAGATTTATACAGAATATTTAGCTTCCTTTGGAGCAAAAGAGATACCACGAGATACCTATTTATCTTTAGTAGAAAAAGCATTACATAATCCAAAAAACTTTTAAATATTGTTTTTTAAAAACTTTAAGCTTTTTGCTAACTCTCTCATATTAGTATTATTGTCAAATTCATCAACAATCTCCAAACCTAAAAGAGTTTCTATAGCATCTTCAAGAGTTACTATCCCTGCTGTTTGGTCATAGTTATCAACTACAATAAATAGATGCTCTTTTCTTGAGATAAAAAGATCTAGAAGTTTAGAAATAGGGATATTCTTATGTACTTTAAATACTGATTTTATAATATCTTGTTTGTTTTCTAATCTATTTTCTATAAATTCATAAAAATACTCTTTTGAAAAAACAATCCCAACAATCTCATCAATATCTTTTTTAAATATGGGTATTCTTGAGTATTCTTTCATCTTTTCAAGTTCTATAACTGTTTTATCACTTTTAGTTAAACTCTCTAACAAAATATCTTCAGAGATAGTGAACATAACATTTCTAGGTGTGTAGATATCTTTTACTTTTATATCTCGAAGTTCAAAAATATTTTCTATAATATGTAACTCTTTTTCTTTAAGTATTCCAGCTTCCTCTCCCATAGCTACAGTTGCTTCAAGCTCATCTTTTGTTATAAAGTTTTTACCTTTATTTTTTGTGATGGCTTTTGTTATAAATTCCATAAGAATTAAAAGAGGATAAGTAATAAAAACTAAAGTACTTATAAATAAAGAGCTAATAGTACTTAACTCTTTCCAATAATATGCTCCAATTGTTTTTGGAATAATTTCAGAAAATACTAAAATCAAAATAGTTAAAAATGCAGAGATATAAAACATGTACTCTTCACCAAAAATTTTTACAGCCTCAGCACCAACTCCTGCTGCTCCTAAAGTATGTGCAAAAGTATTCAATGTAAGTATTGCCCCAATGGATTTATCAATTTCTCTTTTTTGTTTTTCAAGACGGTTTCCAATTGTTGGTTTGGAGTCTTTAATAACTTTGATATAAGTAGGTGTTGTAGAAAGTATAACAGCTTCTAAAATAGAACATAAAAAAGAGATACCAACAGCAATAAAAAAATATATCAATAAAAGTGTCATTATATTTTCTCCTATATCTTTAAAAGTTTTTCTCTTTGATTCTACTTTGAATATCAATTTCTTTATAAGAAACAAAATCATTTACCAAATACTGTTCCACTGCAACTCGACCTATCATAGCCGCATTATCACTACAAAATTCTAGTGAACTCAAGTATAGTTTAGCATCATATTTTTTACATAAATCTTCTATAGTAGTTCGTAGCTCAATATTTGCACTTGCTCCTCCTACTATTGCAAAAGAAGTAGGAGGATTTGTTTTAAAATATTTTTTGAGTTTCATAATGATATGTGCAATAGCAGTGAACTGAAAACTAGCACAGATATTTGCTATGGTTTGTTCATTGAGGTTATCATTATTTTCCTCTTTTTCTATTGCCATTCGTACAGCATTTTTTAATCCACTATAACTAAACTCTATATTTGGACTTTGCCGTAAAGGGATTGGAAAATCATAAGCAGTATTATCCCCTTGTAATGATTTTTCTTGTACCATTGGACCACCAGGATATCCAAGACCTAGCATCTTAGAAACCTTATCAAAACTTTCCCCAAAACTATCATCAATAGTTGAGCCAATAATTTTCATATCAGTAAAACTTGTAGCTTCTATAAGTTGTGTATGACCGCCTGAAACCAGTAAAATTGTACAAGGAAGTTCTTGCTCTTTCTCTATGAAAAGTGAATAGATATGACCTTTTAGATGATTGACTGCAATAAGTGGTAAGTTTAAACTTATGCTTAAAGCTTTTGCCATAGTTACACCTTCTGTGAGTGTTACAGAAAGTCCAGGGGCATTTGTCACTGCTATTGCTTTAAGTTTATCAAAGTAGGGGATACACTCTTCTAAAATTTTTGGTAAAGCTTCTATATGAAGTCTTGCAGCGAGTTCTGGAACTACACCACCATAAACACTATGTTGTAACTCTTGTGATATTTTTTTATGAAATACTAACTTCTTTGTTTCTATCTCTGTGATTGCGATACTGCTATCATCGCAACTTGATTCTATACTTAATATCATCTATTCAATTTCTCTTTTTATCCAATCTACTGCACAAGGAAGTTCTCCAAAGCCACTATCAGCATTTATATGACCAGCATTTTCAAGTATTTTTAGCCCCACATTGAGTTGACTTTGTAACTCTATTGCCTCTTGGACATTTAAATAAATATCGTTATCACTTGCAACCATTATTATCTCTTTAGCTTTTAAATCTTTTGGAATAGGATAAGGGAAAAATGTTTGTAGCTCTTTTATTTTACAATCTTTTCTTACGGGTGCTACAAGCATCAATTTTTCTAGCTCTTTTATAGGAAATTTTTCAACAAAATGAAACCATAGAATATTAGCTAGTGAATGACACACTACAATATCAGGTTGAAATTTATCAAATTCATTTTTCAAAAAATTTAACCACTCGTTAAAGTTTGGTAACTCTTCATTTGGAAAAGATGGAAATGAAATCTCATATTCATCTTTTAGTAGTTCATTACTTAACCACCATTGCCAATGGGGCTCATGGCTTCCACCCCAACCATGTAATATTAAAACTTTTTTTTTCATTATTTAATCTCTCTTACACATCGTACAAATTTTTTATAGCTTCTATTTTGGTAGTATATAGCGCCACTTTTAAAATATACAAAATATCCATAAAGACCAAAGTTTCGCACCCAAGTTCTATCACTAGTCCAGTAGTTTTCTGGCAAGATATACTTAAAAGCTTTATTTATCATAATCTCTTCTCTTACTCGTGTTTTATCTATGATTGTTCTATATTCGTCTGCCGTTGGTAGATACCAATTTGAATAGCCACTTAAAACTAAAGCATCACAATATTCCATAGCTTCTTGTTGTGTGAACCTATGTTTTACATTATCATATGTATCTTGCCACATAAGTTTGTTGCTATCATCGATAACATAATCACCACTTTTAGTGAGTTTATTTCCCATAAGGATATTTACAACTAATAATAAAACATATACACTTTTCATAGATTATCCTTTTTGTTTTATAGAGTATTTCTTTCTCTCTAATCTATCTAAAACTTTATCATCTAATAATTCAATATTTAATTGTTCATTTTCTAAAAATACTAATCCAACTAACTCTTTAGGTTTCGGTTTATATTCATCTAGTGTGGCGTGTTCTTTCCACTGTTCAAATTTATCTTCATAGATATTTACAATTTTATCTTCATGATGTTTTCTCTCTAATACTAGAGCAATTGTAACAATAAGAAGCATAATAAAAGGTATCATCATACTATCCATTCATATATCTCCTTACCTCTTTATCAATCTCAAAGATATCATCAATATACTCTATTTTTGTACTATGAAATTTATTCATAGCTTTTAGAGTTTTTTTAGCTATATCTAAAAATCCAATCTCTCCTTGTAGAAACTTTGCAACTGCAACTTCATTTGCTGCATTTAGCACTACACCTAAGTTTTTATTATGGAGAACTTCCTCTTTAATTTCCCAAATAGGATATCTTTCTTGTTGGATCTCTTTAAATTCTAAATTTTGTAACTCTAAAAGATTAACAGGCTTTAAGATTTGTTCTTTTACATCTCCCATTATAGCATAAGCTATAGGTAGTTGCATATTTGCATGAGCTAAATGGGCCGTGGTACTTCCATCTTTGTAGTTAATCATTGCATGGATTATTGATTTTGTTTCAATAATTGCATCACATGCTGTTGTATCAAAAAGCCATCTTGCTTCTATGAGTTCAAAAAGTTTATTTGTCATTGTTGCACTATCTATAGTGATTTTATTTCCCATAGACCAATTAGGATGATTGAGTGCCTCTTCTATTGTTACATTCTCTAGTTTTTCTATTGGGTAGTCTCGAAAGCTTCCACCACTTGCAGTTACTGTTAAGCTTTGTATTGGTTTTGTAGTATCCATTAGGTACCATAATCCAAAGTGTTCACTGTCTATTGGAGTTATATAAGAAGTATCTATAAATTGTCCTGCGACTACAAGTGATTCTTTATTTGCTAGTGCTACTCTTTTCCCACAATGTATTGCTCGTAAGGTTGGTTGTAATCCAAAAAAACCAACAAGGGCATTGACTACAAGATTTGAAGATGATTCCTCAATAGCTTCTAAAATAGCTAGCTGACCAGCTTTTACATTTGAATGATTTACCTTTGAGATATTGTTTTCCTGTGCAATGATTACTAAATCAGGGTTAAAGTATTTTAATTGTTCGTTAAGTAAATCAATATTATTTCCAGCAACCATCACCTCAATATCAAGATTGAATTTTTTTGCAATCTCTAAAGTGTTGACACCAATAGAACCTGTAGTTCCTAAGACTATCAAGCAACAAACCTTAGTAGTACTAACATAACAATACCACCAAATAGATACCCATCAGTTCTATCTAGTATACCACCATGACCAGGAAGGATATCTCCACTATCTTTTACATCTGCTTTTCTTTTTAAGTAACTTTCAAATAAATCTCCAAACACTGAAGCAATCGCAACAATAATAGAAATAATAAGAGCTGACCAAAATCCAACAGAATCTAAACTAAATGTCACTCCAAGAACTGCAGCAGTTGCAATTCCCCCAAATACACCCTCTAAAGTTTTATTTGGACTCGTTGCACAAAATGGAGTTGAACCAAAGCTTTTCCCTACAAAATATGCACCCACATCAGCACCTGCTACAACTACAAGTAACCAAAGAAGTGAATTCATTCCAAATGAGATATATAATGAAAGTAAAAATAAATATGAGGCAATAGGATACAATAAAGGTAAAAATAGTTTTTGATTGAACTCTTTTGTATAGGCTAAAACAGAGGCAAAAATAATTCCAATAATAAATACTAAATCTTCAGGTTTTGGATAGAGATAAGCTATAAGCCATATAGCAATAGCATAAATATAAATTTTATCATCATCTATATCAAATAGATTCATAGCTTCATAAAGTGCAATAAGCATCAATCCACCAAACAAAAGCCATGTAAGAAAAAATGAATCAATAAATCCTACCAATAAAAGTCCAACAACTAAAGCAACACCGGTTTTAATTCTCGTACCACTTTGAGATATAATATCAAACATAAAAAAACCTTTTTATAAAATTAGGTTATTATACAAAATTATTGATTTAGAGTTGATTATTTAGTAAAGTAGAAAAGATAAGCTCTGTTATTTTCATCTAAACTGATGTGGAGAAGTTTTCCATTATAGTTTAAAAGATTGTTAATATACATAGCACTATATGTTCCAAAGAATTGCTCACTTTGACTAATAACTTTAGATGGATCTATTTTTAAAGTATTGAGTTTATTTTTTGCAAAAAGATTTAGACTAAGATAGTCATACTGTAGAGTATTTAAGAAGTTATTTAACTCTTCAAGATTGGTAAATGTTTCTAAACTCTCGATTTTTGCTAGAGCATTTTTACTCTCTTTTGAGAGTTGAAACCATGTTGTTCCATCATATGTTTTTTGGTGTTCAGGATTTTTTATCAAACTATTTATATCTTGTATATAATCAAGTGATTCATCAACAGCACCAACTAAAGCTTCATCTATTTTATCAATAGAGATATCAAAATATGCTAACTCAAAAGCTTTTTCAAAGGAAACATCTTCAGCTGTAATATAAAAGTTATTTCCAAGAGTATTTAAAGCTTCAGAGATTAAAAATCCTACATTATTCCCATTGATATTTAAAAAATCAAAAGGCATAACTATCTCATCTGTTTTACTTACTTGCATAAGAACAGTATTCATATCTTCTATACAACCATACTCACTAGCAGTATAAATATTGATATTAGTATCATATTGTTTATTTTCAAGAGCTCTGAGTGCACCATAAATTGCCATAATATTAAATTTTGATACTCTTCTAAATTGTTTTTGTGTAACTTCTTTTAAAAGTTGTTTATACTCTTTTGTCGTTTTATTTTGAAAGGTTGCATGAAAAGTTGTGCTAATATACATATAAATTTAACCTTTGTTACTTAATATTAAAGTGGTATTACTTCCACCAAAACCAATAAATTGGAATAATATAGTAGCATTTGATACAGGTTTATTTGCTAATAAAGGTTTAAAAGAGATATCTTCATAGCCATTTTGATAGTTGAGTGTTTTAGGGATAAATCCCTCTTTTATAAATTCACATAGTAAAACTATCTCAGAAGTTCCACAAGCCCCTAGTGTATGTCCTAAAAAAGGTTTTAATATTACTACATCTGTTGTTTCATTATAAGTTTTAAAAAGAGTATCAAGCGCTTTTGCTTCAGAGAGATTTGAGTTCTCACTTCCTGTTGCATGGGCTTTGATACAAGTTAAATCTTTAGGGGTAAGGTATGCTTTTTTTAAAGCTTTTTGCATAGAGTTACAAGTTGTTTCCCCTGATGGATTTGAACCCGTTATTGAATGGTTATCAAAAGAGGTATTAGTAGCTATTACTTCAAAACAAGTATTGTCTTTTTTTGCACTGTCTAAAACTACAGCAGAACAGGTTTCACCTAAAATCAAACCATCACTTTCTTTATCAAATGGTTTGTATATTCCATTTTTACTCAGAAGCATAAGTGATTCAAAACCTTTATAGGTTGATTTATTAAAGAGTTCAAGTCCTATGATTAAAGCTCGTTTTATTTTGTTTGCTTGGATAAGTTCTGTTGCATATGATATTGAGTTTGCTGTTGAGGTACAAGCTGTTTGTAGTATAGTGGCTTTATATTTTGAATCTACTAAGTTTTCAACAAAAGTACCAATATTTCCATACCCAACCTCTTCAAGCATTTTTGTTGATTGGTTATTGTAGTAGAGTTGACTTTGCTCTTCATTTATAGATATTGACATTGAGGTTGAACCTATAAAGATATGTAACTCTTTTTGTTCCTCTTGTGATAAGTTTGCATCTTCTATAGCTTGAGAGATAGTATCTTTTAATATTGTATAAAATTTTTCTTTTTCATTCTGAAAAGTTTGATTGATTTTAAAAAAATTAAATCCATTGTGATTATCTTGAAAAAAATCTTTATAATTTGTATTATCTATTTTTTTTGCAGTTTGTATACTTTGAAATTTATCATTACCTAGTGCACATACTAATGATGAACCAGTGATATAAACTTGTTTCATTATTTTGATTGAATGTGCTCTGTTAAAGAGTTTATAGAAACCATTATTTTTCGGAGTTCCTTACTATCTGTTGTATTAAGGTTGTATTTTTTATTTAAAGCAAGTGAAATTTGTAATGCATCTAAAGAGTCTAGTTGAAGATTTGAATCGGAACCAAAAAGTATCTCATCATCAGTTATATCATCAACTTCACACTCTTTTTCACACTCATCTATGATAAGTTGTTTAAGTTCATTTTTTAAATTCTCAGTGTCAAAATTTGACATTATACATTTTCCTTTTTCTTTAAAACCATATATGATAAAGCTAAAAAACTACATCCAAATATCACAAGATAAAGAATATAAGTTTTTATATCACTCAGCCCGCCACCCATTACAAAAATCTCTAACAATCCTTCAAGTCCCCAATTCATAGGGGAAAAAGTTGTGATATTTTGCATAAATTCAGGCATTACAAATTTTGGTACCATGATACCACCAAGTGCTGCTAATAATATATTAGAGACACCACCAATTGTAGTTGCTTCCTCTGAAGTACTACTAATATTTGCTATAAATATAGCAAAAGAGATAGCTGCAAACGAAATTGCACTACTCATCATAAAAATTAAACCATAGTTTCCATTTATTTGGAGAGTATCTCCATTTAGTAGAGGCACTATATAAATCCCAACTAATATCATAAATAATACTTGAATTTGGTTTATTATAAAATATGGTACCATTTTACCTAAAATAATTGAAATAAAAGGTATATCCATACTTTTCAATCTATCAATTGTTCCAAAATTCTTTTCATTTATAAAAGCATTTGAGATAGGAATGAGAATAAAAAACATTGAAAAAACAAGCCAAGATGGTACACTATATTGTACAGAAGTTGGTTTGATTTTAAATTTTTCCTCTTTATAAGTTGGGATAATAGAGATTTTATCATTTAACTTTGACAAAGTTTTTCCATCTATTTTATTTTTGATAAAATACTCTTTCATAATCTGTTTTGAAATGATCTCTGTAAGTAGGTTTTTAAATAACAATTGGTTTTGTAAAGAGATACTTGGATTTAGATAAATATCAATATGAAAATCTTTTTTATTTGTATTAATTTGAGTTTTATACTCTTGTACTATATTGACAATAAAATCAAATTTTTTCTTATATATAAGTTCTTTTATATTTTCATTATTTGTAATTTTAGCTTGAAAATAATTGTTTTTATTTATCTCTTGTGTTAAGTGTGTTGTATCTTTATTACTCAAAGTATTTATTGCAACTTGTAGTTTTGTATCTATAGTATTTGAATAGGTATTTTGGAGTGCCAATGACATAATAATAATAAAAAGTGTAGGCATAATAAAAAGTACTAAAAGAGCATGGATATCTCTGCTAATGAGTAAAAATTCTTTTTTTAAAATATATTTAAACATCAGTCTCTTAAATTCCCTTTTGTAAGATTTAAAAACAACTCTTCTAAGTTTTTGTTATTAAAAACAATATTTTCTATAGGAGTGTTTCTATTTTTGATAAGATTAAGCATTTTAATAAGATTATTATAATCATTTTTTATATCAACTTGAATATTTTCTTCATTTGTTTCTATTGTAATAAAAGAATTTTTTTCTAAAAGTAACTCTTTTTTATCATGTAAAATAATCTGATGATTATCAAGTATTGCAATATCATCACAAAGGTATTCTATCTCTTCCATATAGTGGGAGGTGTAGATGATAGTTGTTTTATCTTCAGAATTTATTTGTTTAATCACATCAAGAATATATTTTCTTGATTGGGGATCAATTCCTACAGTTGGTTCATCAAGATAGAGTATTTTTGGATTATTGAGTAAGCCAATAGCGATATTTAATCTTCTTTTTACACCACCTGAATATGTATGGGCTCTTTTATCTAAAAATTTTTCTAAAGAAGTTACCTCTACACAATATTCTATTCTTTTTCTTAGTTCACTATTTTTAAGTCCATATAATGCACCAAAAAACTCTAGGTTTTCAAAAGCTGAGAGATTTGGATAGAAAGCATAAGTTTGTGGTACATAAGAGCTTATTTGTTTGATCTGTTTTTTATCTTTTTTATAATCATATCCAAAGATATTTATCTCTCCTGAATCACTAGTTTGCAGATAATTCATAATTGATACAAGAGTAGTTTTACCAGCACCATTAGGTCCTAAAAGTCCAAAAAGTGAACCCTCTTTTATTTCTAAAGAGAGATTATCGAGTACCTTATTTTTTTTATAGGATTTTGTTAAGTTTTTTATCTCTATAGTCATCTTATTGTATCAACATCTTTTTGCCTACTAGGGTTGTTTTTATCTCATCAACTAATTTTAGGTTTATAGTAAATCTCATATTTGATAACTCTTTTTTAAGAAGGGATTTTATATCTTTGACTAGAATATTTTCTTTTGTTTGCAGTGTAATATTTAACTCTTCACCTCGTAAAGCATCTTTGTCCGTAGTTACAAACACTACAGCTTTTTCTATGTTTGGTTGTGTTTCTAATATATTTTCTATTTGTATAGTTGAGTATCTTTTTCCTGCTAGTTTTATAATTTGTGAACTTCGTCCAACAAGTTTGAATTGATTTTCTTCTATCTCTACAAAATCAAAAGTTTGAATCTCATGATTTGTCACTTTAAATTTATCTTCATAAAGGATATTTGAGATAAAAGGGGATTTTACTTTGAGTTCCCCCTCTTTGTTTTGAGATATTTTCACACGATTCATAGGTGTCCATTTTTCATCATCATTGTATTTGTATGCAATACCACCTGTTTCAGTTGAGCCGAATATTTGTATAACATCTGTAGAAAAATTGTCATGAAACTCTTTTGATACCTCTGGAAAAAGTGGTGCTGTTGAGCTTACAAAAATTGATTTAGATAAATCTTTTTTTCTTTGAAGTTTATTAAGAGATTTTATATAAAGTGGGGTTGTAACTACCATCGAATATTCATCTACAAGTTCAAGTAAATCATGAGGTAAAAAATGCTCTTTTATAATTATATCTATATCATTTACCAAAGGATAAATTGCACCAAAAAGTGAACCATAAAAATGGATAAAAGGAACGGTTACGATGATTCTTTTAATAGTATGTTTTTCAAAAAGTTTTGTGAGTTGTTCTATCTCACTTAAAAAGTTTTCTTTTGTTTTAAAAGCACCCACAGGAGAACCCGTAGTACCTGAAGTAAAATATATAAATGAAAAATCTTTCTTTTTAAAATCATTAAAATTTAGTTTGTCGATTTTTTCTATGATTGCTTTGTTGTTCTTATCAAAAAGAATCGCCTTTGAATTATTAAAATAAGTTTTAAAAATATTGAGTATATTTTCCTCTTTTGTACTAAGTCCAATATGTGAAATGTCACTTTGTATCTTTGTATCAGTCATAGTATCAGAAGATATGATATGTTCTTTTATAGAACCATTATCATTGTAAACTTTTAGAGTCATCAAGGAACCTTATGTGTTAATAATAAAATTATAAGTGATACTATACCAAGAGTTGCTATAAGACCAATTGAAAATAGAGCATTCACTGAAGAAAAAATTAAAACTCCAAAGCCAGCAAAAGTAGAAAGTAAAGAGTAAAATATTGCCTTTTGTGTATTGCTACTAAGCTTTGAATTATTCATATAAATTCCATAATCAATACTTAAAGATATAAGAACAATCATCATAAAAATATGCAAGATATTTAACTCTACAAAAAAAGATACTAAAAGAATCAAAGCTATTGGAAATAAAATATAATTTAAAGCTTGGAAAAATCTATTTTTTACTGCAATATATAACATTACACAAATAAATACTAAAGCAATGATAGATAAAAACTGTAAACTTTGTAAAGACTTTGTTAAATCTTTTTTGAAAAGCTCTTTAAAACTTAATGTTTTGATATATGGTTCTTTAATGATATTGTCATAATCACTATTTGATACTATCGCATAACTTATAAAGAGATTTTTGTATTTACCTATAGGAAAGTTTTGTAACTCTTGGTAAGTGTATTGTGGTAAATTACTTTGAAGTTTATAACTCTCATGAAATAAATTTTCTCGAAATCCAACTTCTTTTGTTACTGTATTTAATTTTTGATTGAGAGTTTCAAATCTCCTAGTATCAAACTTTTCAAAACTATTTTTAGTTGGTATATTTTCTAAAGCACTTTTCGTTTTAGGATAGGTAGTTTGTAGATTATGTGCATTGTTCACTAACTCTTCTATTGAATTACCATAGAGTAACACAGCAGTTTTTTTATCTTTATTTATATATTTGTTAAAAAAGTTATCTAAAGATTGTAATTCAATATTATCTACATCAAGATTTTTAATATTAAAATCAATTTTGATATTTGGTATTGCAAGAGCTATTAAAATCACAGAGACAAGAGTTATATATATTGGTTTGAGTGTAAATCTACTTTTTGTTATATATGTTGATTGTGTTGATTTGATATTTAAGTAAGGGAATAAAAAAGTAAATTGAATATATGAAAAAAGTAAAGCAGATATAGAAAAAATAGTTAGTTGTTGAATAAAACTAAAATCTACAAAAGAGAGTATAAAAAAAGCTCCAATTGTTGTACTCATACCAAAAAAAACATCTTTGTTTAAAGGTTTTCTTTGTTCATAATATCCATGCAGATAGTTGTGAAACATATAATCAATAGCAATAGTAGAAATAGAGATACCAAAAACAACGGTAAATATAGATAACTCATCAAAAATAAAAGCACTTATAACAAGTGCAAATAATACAGAGGAACCAAGTGTTGTAACAGTATGCACTAAAAGTTTGAAATTTCGAAGAATAACAATATATAAAATAAATAAAACACTCAAAGCAAGAGTGATGATGATATTTACATCACTTTTAATTTTTTCTTGATTTTCCACAAAATAAAACAAAGTGGAAAATGCCTCTATCTTTGCATCTGTTTGTTTTAAGTTTTGAACTAAATCATAAATCTCTTTATATTTGACAAAACTATTAACACTTTTGTCAAGTTGTAGAAAAGTTATATATCCATAGTTTTCTATTTTTATATAAGGTGACTTTAGTATGGTATTTTTTTCAAAAAGATTGAGTGGATCAATTGTATCGAGTGAAAAACTAAAAGGTGATGTGATTATTTTTTGATATATCTTTGTAAGTTCTTGTTTTATATCTAAGGAGTCGTATTTTTTCTCATCAAACTTATGAAGTAAATAGTAATATTTTTTTTCATACTCTTTATTGATAATAGAATTTGTTATTGGATCTATATTTTTATGTTCTAAAAGTTGCTTTTCTATTTTTTTTAAACTATTTAAAGTGTTTTTATCTTCCCCTTTATAAGCTATAAAAAGTTGTTTGTTTGTATTAAGTTTTTCAAACTCTCTTAAAAGTGCTTTATTTTCACCAGCAGGGAGAATACTTGTGATTTGTGTTGAGATATGCTTAGGGACATCACTAGCAAAAAAAATTGCTAGTAAAACAAATAATGTTATAAAGTTAAGGTATTTACTCAATCTCTTCAATAGTTATCCTATCTTGGTTCACAAAATTTATTTTTAGATATTTGAGTTTGTCTTTATTTTTCTCATATTCTATATTTTCTATAACAGAAGAGAGATACTCATTTGGTAAAAGAGTTGTTGTATTATCATTGTTTTTGATTGTGAAGTTTTCATTAAGTAGGGTTGTATTGTTTGTATATACACCTAAGACTAGTTGAAAAAAAAGATTATATTCTATACTTTCCTCATGGGTAAAAGTTTCTGTAGTTTCTTGAGTTATAATTTGTATATTTTCATTTGTATAAATAATATTTTTATCACTATTTTTGTAGTGTAAAGTAACTTTACTATCTTTAATATTTAAAGTACCAATTTTACTAAATTTATTATCCAAGGCGTAGATATATTTAGTTTCATTAAAGCGTACCTCTTTTGAAAATAAAATGTTGATTGCAATTAATAGAATAAGAGATATTTTAAACATCATAATCCTTTTTTAAATATATTTTTTTATGTATCATTTGCAAAATAAATGCAACAACAAAAACAAAATACCAGCCAATAGAGCTATAGTATATCCAATAGTTTATATTATCAGATTGTAAAACAACAATATGAATTAAGATATTTATTATAGAGATTATACACCAAAAAAGTGTTGATTTTTGGATATATTCTTTTTCATTTGTAGATACTTCCTTTTTAAATCTATCCAATACTAAAAGTATAAAAGAGTTTTTTGTAAAGTAACTATAGAAAAAATATAAACTCACAAGAATAGAGATAAGAAGAGGTAAACTTTTTAGTAGTAAAAAATTGTCAAAACTAAAAGCTAGAATTGCAACTATGATATAAAAAAGAGGAAAGACACTCTCTTTGTAACTTTTTCTAATCGCTATAAGTAACCAAATAAGTGCTATAGTAAAAACTATACTTGAGACAACTTTTAAGTCAAAATATCGTAATGATAAAAAAACAAAAGGTGCATAAAGAAGCGAAAATAATATATGCATCTTTAGCGAACCATACCACCACTAATATTAAGCGTTTCACCTGTGATAAATGTAGCATCAACAGCCATAAAATAAGTTGCTTTTGCTACCTCTTCAGGTTTTCCAAATCTATTTAAAGGGATAGCTTTTTTCATCTCTTTTACATTTGGAATATTTTCTATCATCTCTGATTCTATAATACCTGGAGCTATTGTATTGACTCTTATTTTATATCGACCTAGTTCAATTGCTAGAGTTTTAGTCAACGCTATAATTCCACCTTTTGAAGCAGAATAGTTAGCTTGACCACTATTACCCACAATTCCAGAAATAGAAGCCATATTTATGATACTTCCATTTTTGTTCATCATCATATCTTTTGAAAGAGTTTTTGTCACATAATACAAACCTTTTAAGTTTGTATCAATAACATCTTCAAATTCATCATCTTCCATAAAGAAAAAAAGATTATCTTTGATAATACCAGCATTATTTATAAGAACATCTACACTTATATTTTCTAAAGCTTCTTGAATAGCGTTTTTATCTTTGATATTAAAAGTGATTAGCTCTCCAGAATTTCCTATATCTTCAAGGATCTCTAAAGCTTTTGCCTTATTTGAGTTGTAGTGAATATAAACAAAATAATCATTTTTAGCAAACTCTTTGACTATCGCTTCGCCGATACTTCCAGTGGCTCCTGTAACTAATACTTTTTTTGTTTCCATCATAGACTTCTTTATATAAATTTTGCTTCTTGTAAAATTATGTTAATATTTTTTATATCAATATCCATTCTTCTATCTTCATACAATGGTTTTACAATTTTTCGTATCTCTTTATAGATATTTGCAAGGTGTGGTGATACTTCACTTACCCCTCTTATATCAACAGCCTGAGCCATCCCTATAAATGCAATTGAGAGCATATTATGCAACTCTGGCATCATCTTAGCAAAATCATTTGCTGCTGTTGTTCCCATAGATACTTTATCTTGATTAAGTGATTCTGTTGGTCTTGAGTGGATTGAAGCAGCTGTTGTATTTTTTATAACATCAGCACTTAAAGAACTTAAACTAATCTGCATCGCTTTAAATCCATGAAAAAATGGCTCTTTTGAAAGCTTTAAATTTTCCCCTAAACCACGATTAAATTTATGATCAACTAAAAGTGCAAACTCTTTATCGAGTAAGTCAGCTAAATTTGCAGCACAAATTTTAAGTGTATCCATAGCATGTGCTACATATCCACCATAAAAATTTCCAGAAGTATATATTTTTTGATTTTCTCCATCTATTAGTGGATTATCGTTTACACTGTTTATCTCTGTTTCTACCCAGTTTTTTGATATTTCAAGATTGTCTCTTATTACCCCTAGAACTTGTGGGGCACATCGCATAGAATATGTATCTTGAATATTTAAATCATTATCAGCAAAGAACTTATCATATCTATCATCTCTACCGTGTGTTAGTTTAGAACCAGCAATTTTAGTTTGTATATTTTTAGCAGCTTTTATTTGTCCACTAAAAGGTTTTGAATCATGTACAAAATCAGCTACTGGTGTATCATCGCCTAGTAAAACTTCAAACATACCTGCAACATATGACTCCATTGAGTCTAAAATAACCTCAAATTCTTCTATTGCTTTTAATGCAATAGCACTCATAATTGTTGTTCCATTCATAATAGCTAAAGCTTCTTTTGGCTCAAATGTATAAGGTGTAATTCCAAGTTCATTGTATACTTCCATCACATCTTTAATCTCACCTTTATAATACACTTCTCTCTCACCAGCAATCACAGCAGCTATATATGAAAGTGGTGTTAAATCTCCACTTGCACCAACAGACCCTTGCGATGGAATCACAGGAATAATATCTTTTTGAATTAGCATTTCAAGTCTATGTAAAAGATTCATAGATACACCAGAACGAGCTTTACTTAGAGAAATAGTTCTACAAATCACTGCATATCTACACACTTCATAACTTAGGTTTTTCCCTATACCACATCCATGAAAACGAAAGAGATTTGTTTGTAATGTTGCTGCATCATCGTAGGTTACATAGTTTTTACCACTTGCACCATATCCTGTAGTAATACCATATATTGGTTTACCAGCTTTGATTGTATTCATCATAAAATCATGTGTATGATTCATAAAAGTGATAAATGTTTCATCTTTTGAAATCTCTATATTTGTAGCTTTTATTATCTCTTCTAAAGATATCGTTCTTTTATCTATTGTTAATTTCATATATTATTTATTCTCCCAGTCTTATATATTTATTTCTTCCAGAAATTATAAAAATTGAACCATTGTGTAGGGTATTGTATCAAGGTATTTGAAAGATATTTTACATACTGTTTCATACTTTGATTGATAGCTTCTTCAACAGGTAGATTATAATCTAATTCTATTTTGTGAAATTTTACCTCATATTTGAGTAATTCTTTATAAATTACAAAAATTAAGATGATTGGTTTTTTTGTTTTGTATGCAATAACAAAAGGATTTTTGTTAAAATTTGCTTTTTCTCCAAAAAACTCTACTGGATAATTATGTTTAGAATCGATAGCTCTATCACCCATTAGAGCAACAGATTCATTATCTAGTAGTGCATTAGCTATAGTTATATAAGCGTGAATTAAACCTTTTGAAAGATCTATAATATTGATATTTTTCGTATGTTTTCTATCTATAATATCTTCAAACTCTTTAGCACTATTTAACATAGCTTCACTCATAACAACATGAATATTAGTTTCATTATCACGAAAATAATTTGTGGAAGTTGCCCATCCACCAAAATGATTTGCAAGTAATATTGAACCACTTTTTATCTCTTTTAGAAGTGTTTCTCGTTCTTTGTTTTCAAATTGATATAATTCTGGATCAGATTTAGATATAAATCTATCTGAGGTTGCGATAGCATAGTGTAATAGATGTTGAAAATATACTTTATTTGAAAATGGAATATTAAGATGTTTATAATATATCTTTAATGATTCTCGTACATTTCTCGCAAATAAAAAGTAGTACGATACGACGAAGTACAAACTATTATAAACGAACTTGTAGCCAAATAACTTATATAATTTATAAAGAGTTTTTACAATAATACCACCAACTCTTTGTTTCTGAGACATAAAGAACAATTCCTACCTATAATATATATTAATTTTTATA
>Ga0209345_10001873_pt1 | contig 24333 bp, 41 predicted proteins | sample Cruoilmetagenom7_FD_187294 | JGI IMG/M metagenome (GOLD analysis project Ga0209345, IMG submission 187294) | Oil polluted marine microbial communities from Coal Oil Point, Santa Barbara, California, USA - Sample 7 (SPAdes) (version 2) | ecosystem: Environmental > Aquatic > Marine > Oil seeps ...
TGTTTTTTCTATTTTGATTTTTTTATCATCTGCACCACTGAGATATGCACCCCTGAGATATGCACCCCTGAGATCTGCACCCCTGAGATCTGCACCCCTGAGATATGCACCATCAAGATATGCACCACTGAGATCTGCACCACTGAGATATGCACCCCTGAGATCTGCACCCCTGAGATCTGCACCCATGAGATATGCACCACTGATATATGCACCACTGTCAACAGCCTTCTGAACACAGATTTTTAACGATCCGCATTCTAATTCAAAAAGAACTGATCCGGTAATGCGATGTTTGATTTCAAATTTCATTCTTTCTCCTTTTCGGGCGTTGAACCTCGTCCCAGAGTTTCAAACGCCCTTCCTATAATTATTGGTTATCCCCTATCCAGTTCCGTCTTACCCTTTGCCACGTTGCCTTTGGCGATCTGGCTTGTCGGTGTAATGCAGCTTTTTTCAATTTTCTTAATAAGACTTGCAATACTTATCCTGTTTGATTTCGCTATCTTTTTTAATACACGCATTGTAGGATTTGCTTTACCTGACATTATCTTACTCAAGTGACCCTGTGTTATTCCTGCTTCTGCCGCGATTTGTATTTGTGTTTTATTCTTCATGATATGCATAATATGAATATTTTATACCTAAGTCAAGCAGTTTTTATTTTATTTTTGATGAGTATAAAAAAGGTAGATGGATAACTCTAATAAAAAAACATTTGACATCCAAACAATAACCTGAGACAATAATAGCCGAACCTCGTCCCAGAGTTTCAAACGCCATTCCCTGACAAGGGGAGGCAGTATGAAAAACAATTTAAAACAGAAACAGGTCAAATCTACACCTGTTTTCTGCGTTCAGACCAATTCAACTAAAAAAATTACAGTGAAACCCGTAACAGGTTTAAAGATATTTGAATTTTTTGATATCTCCAAGCCAGTTTTTTATTTGTGCAATGGTCAGCCTATCGGGTTTATAAACCCTTGATTACCAGTAATGAATTTAAAAGATATATCTCCATGAGCAAGCGTTCGGTGCAAGGATATAAACCTTAATAAAGGGAGACCAAAAAATGCAAACAACAATTAATGAAAATATCAACGTAGATTATGGAAAAAGAAATAGAATATAAATTAAAGCTATTATTCCACACTAATAGCCTGAAAACATTAAAGCCAAGCGATGAAATACTAGTACACTCAGGGTTTTATCATACTTGTGGCTATCATAAAATCCATATGATAACAGGCGATTATATTTATTTAAAAGATCTTGCTGGTGACATTACCAGGTTTTCAATTTTTGATGGTACGATCGTGAAAATAAATGAAAAAATATTGAATAGAACATATGTTATGGAAAACTATTCAATTGCTTTAAATACATTTAGCTACACAATTAAATTACCGATATTTGAAATAAAGTATCAGAAGAAAAAGACGGAAAAAGACATCCCTAAAAATGATCTTTGCTACAGCATAGAAGAGGAAACAGTGTGCCCACATTTATCAAAAAATGTAAATGGGTATTTTAAATGTGGATTGATTAAAGAGACATTTTATAAAGGTGTTGGTGATGACGTGAATTCAAGGGTTTGCAGGACTGATTGGGGAAAAAATAAGATTAAAAATTCAACAATATGATGTAAACTCTTTAATGAGAAAAAGGGGGAAATATGAAAGTAAATGCCTCAAAAGAAATACAAAATAATGAATCTCTTGCTGGCTGGATCATTCTTCATGGATTAACAGAAGCTTTGCCAAATAGAGATGATTTTGATCAAGTTGCAGAGAAAGGTAGGGGTGTTGATGATCAAATTCGATTAGACATTAAACTCAATATTGGTGGGATTGATATTGATTTCCTTGCACTTTGTAAAGATTGGCAAAACCAAGTTGAATCAATGATTCAAAAAGAAGCAGAAATTCTTATTGCCAATAAATTTTCTGATATCACAGATATTATGTATGACCTTGAAGAAAGACTTAAACCAGAAATAAAAAAGCGACTTGAAGGCTGGGAATCTGATTCAACTCTTTAACATATCAAGGTGAATGAATGAAAACTTGGAAATTCAGAGCATACGATAAAAAAGAAAAGAAAATGATTACCGATTTTCTTAATTATGCCGGTTGGGAAGGGCAAAAAATGATCAACCCTTGGCATGACAAAAGATATATTATTCAACAGTACACCGGATTAAAAGACAAGATGGGTCGAGAAATTTGTCAAGATGATGTTTTAGAATGTAAACGCCTTGATTCTACTGAAATAGAGATTGTCGCTGTCAAAAGAAACCCAGGACAATTCGCCGTTTATGATCCTAATTGCTGTGATCGATGTAAGTCTGATGATGGTTGCACTGCTTATCTTTCCGACTGGGTATATTTCCCCAAAACATGGGAAATTTCAATCATTGGAAATATGTATGAAAATCCGGAATTGATTGTGCAGTGTGGATATGAACGGGAATCTTTATAATACATAACCCCCAATAGGTGAAAAATGCAAAACATAACGCATAAAGAAGTAAAAGAACTATTAGATTACAATCCAGAAACCGGAATTTTAACCTGGAAAAATAACAGGCGTAAAGTCTCAGCAGGAATGCCAGCGGGGACTATAAATCTACCACAAGGATATCTTAAAACCATTATCAATTACAAGCAAGAGTATAACCATAGGCTTATTTGGTTACTTAATTACGGATATCTTCCTGAGCATGACATTGACCATATTAATAGGAACAGACAAGATAATAGGATAAAAAATCTTCGGGCAGTTTCTCATGCTTGTAATATGAGGAATAGGGGTAATCCAAAAAATAACACATCTGGCGTGAAGGGAGTTTATTTTTCAAAGAGTAATAATAAATGGGTTGCAAGAATTGCCCATGATAGGAGAGTTTACTGTCTTGGAAATTATAAACTAAAAGATAACGCTATTTGTGCAAGGTTGGCAGGGGAACAGTGCCTTGATTGGATGGGTTGTAATGCGACCAGTCCGGCGTATAAATATGTCAAAAAGCACATACAATCCCCACCGGATAAGGAATAGATCATGCCTGAATTACGCAAATACAATAGAACAATTGAAGATTGGAACCGGATAACACTATTTCAAGTCCTGCCCTGTCTCAACATCGGTGAAATCGTTTCATTGATGGACGGGTCACGGAAAATCAACTTTGCAATCGGTTGGCTTTGCTGGATTCTTGAGTGGTCGTTTCAGATTAAAAAAGGGGAGATGTAATGCTCTCAATAGAAATCAATTTGTTCTCAGCATGGCAAATGATAGCCGGTATCGAGAAGGGAAAAGGATGGGCTACCGCTTACGCTTTCTTTGGGCCGGTTAAAATCGAACTATTTATTTTTAAGGGATAGATCATGCCTTCTAACCGCTGCGGTAAGCCAGCCGAACCCACGGACGTTTCTGGAACAATATGGGTCATAGATAGAGTGCTTGGCAAGTTAGAGGGCATACAAATTAAGGGATAAATCATGAAAAAAATTAAGGGATATAAGGCTTTCAATAAAGATATGACTTGTAATGGATTCCAGTATAAAGAGGGCGAAACCTACGAAGAAAAAGAAGCTGTTTTGTGTGAAAAGGGTTTTCATTTTTGTACTGACCCGTTTGATGTTTTGAATTATTACGGATTATATGAAAGTGAATTTCACGAAGTTGAAGCTCTTGCAGAAACTAAATCAGATAGTAACAGCGACTCAAAACACGTTACGACAAAAATAAAGATCGGCGTTAAAATTAGTTTCTGTAATTTCATAAAAACTACAGTTGACTCTGTAATAAATATCTGTAAAACAAAATTCGAAAAAGGTTCGAAAGAAGACCATGCCAAGATCGGTTCTTCCGGTGACTCTGCCAAGATCGAAGTTGGTGGTGAATACAGTGTGGCGGCAGCAACCGGTATTGAGTCAAGAATTAAAGCAAAAAAGGGTAATTGGATCACCTTGGCTGAATGGGAATTGGATAAGAATAAAAAAAGATATGTCCCTCTGTGTGTAAAATCAGCTCAAATTGACGGAGAAAAATTGAAAGAAGATGTCTGGTATCAGCTAAAAGACGGTAAAATTGTTGATTACATATCATGATGTATTTTCAAATCCCTGGGTATGGGTTGTTGAATTTGAAAGGACTAAAAAATGAAAAAACCCCGCTGTCACATATGTGATTCTACAGGTATAAGAAATACAAAATATGATGCCTACTACTGTTCTGATTGCAACGTATGGATCGAATCGAAGTGCAGTGATCCAGAGTGTGAATTTTGCAAGGACAGGCCGAAAAAACCCATTACAGAGTACCCCAAATAAGGTTGAATATGAAACGCAAAGTGTTAAATAAAGATGTCAGGCGCAAAATTTTGAGAAAATACAAGTCTCACTGCGCGTATTGCGGTTGTATACTTGAGCTAAAAGATATGCAAATTGACCATATTATCCCATATTCACGGAAAAGTGATATTGAAATAGGCAGATGTTACGATAATAATTGGGTTAAAATCGATTACAAAGTTGATGATTATGAAAATCTTAACCCTTCGTGTCGTTCCTGCAATAAATGGAAAGGTGTGTGGAGCGTTGAGGAATTCAGGGGCGAAATTCAATCGCAAATATCACGCCTAACTCAAAAGTCGGCTGGATTTAGAATCGCTATAAGATATGAGCTAATAGAACCAACTCACAAAAAAGTTGAATTTTATTTTGAAACGCTCATCCGATCAGGAATAACCAATAGAAAGGATAAGATATGAGAGAAAGGTTTTTCAAGAAGAATCAGGAGCATGGTGCATTAAGGTGCCAGTTCAAGGCGATTCTGACCGCCTTGGGTTGTCGCTGCTATTAATTGGATTCACAACATCAATCATTGGCAACATTCACGAAAACCCAGAACTTTTGGAAGGATAGGATATGAAAAAATACAGCACAAGATCAGTGAATATCGAAGCGGCAGAATGGACAGGAAAGACGTTGGCAGATGCAATCTCATTTTGTGCAGCCAATAATATGCCAGAGTTTAAAGTTGGAAGTCTAAAAGGAATGACCGGGTTAATCATCCCGACTCTTGAGGGTGATCATGTGGCCCAAAGAGGGGATTTTATCATCAAGGGGTTGGCTGGTGAATATTACCCATGCAAGCCTGATATTTTCCACATGAAATATGAATCTATCGGATAACTATACCACCGAAAAACTTGATTATGAAAAGGAGCGCTAAACATGGAAAATTTAAAATGTTACGATTGCGGAAAGGTTGCGGATGATGTTTTGCAGGCCCCGGCATATTGGACTACATGGGGGCGTAATTGTTTTGATTTTAATTGGGAGAAACACACTAATGATACTCCCCAACTTTGTGCTGAATGCGAAGAATACAGCGAAAAATGGGTTGTGTGCGCTTTTTGTAATGCATTAATTCCGAAAGATGATGAAGGGAAAGGTTATTTGCCGTCCGGTAATTGTGAAGATTATTTATGTCCTGAGTGTGCCGAAAAAAAAGGGTTTGAAATTACAGTTGGGGTGAGTTCTTCACCCCATAGTTCAATGAACGAAAGGACGTGAAACATGGATGTCAAAACATTGCAAGACTTGCGAGACAAAATGATCAAGAACCGTCCACTAGAACCAAAAAAATGGAATGGCGGCCTGTTCGGTGACAGTTTATATGCAGGTTGTATGAAAGCCGAATTCTTTATCCAAAATTTAATTATGGAAAAACTCGACTTAGATAAATGATGTAAACTCTTGAAGGAGAAAAAATGCAAAATCTAAACGATGGAGAATTATTTCAATTACTTAAATATGTGAACAATGAAGGTGCAAAGAATAAACGAATTGTGGGATTTAATTCTGGTATGAGCCAATCCGCAGGGGATGGTTTTTGGGATGATTTCATTTTTATTTTTGACGATGGACCCACATTGCCTGGTGACGATCCATGGCCTGATACAAGAATATCTATCTAAAATTATTAATGGATATAACATAACAGGCTGATTTAACAGCGACTTGATACAATATATAAACTAATTTGGAGGATATATGCCAGACCCAAATCAAATTGACCCATCGTGGAAGAAAATAAACGCTAAAGATTTTATGCGAAAAGGTGAGTACAAAGAAGAACAAACAACTTTAGTTATCCTGGTGGATTCAATGCTGACAGTAGCCAACAAGATTATTCAAAAGAAATAGAAGCGTTGGAAAACCGGATTGAATCATTGGAAAATTACATCAGATCTATCTTTGATGGTCATGTGTTGATTGATGGTCAATTCGTGAAAATCTCAGCGCTATTTGCAATATATAAGGTTGATTATGAGCCGGACCCAAAAAGATAAAATAAGAGCCTTGATAAAAATAGACCGTTGGACAAATGATAAATGGTCAAGTTGGAAATACAATTGGGGTTTTTATGGTCAGATTCCTTCATGGTGGAAACGGTTACGAAGGCGAATGAGGCGTGCAAAAGAAAAAGATGCCTTGAGAACTGGAAAACAAATACCACGCTTTAAAAAATCTGACGATTGGGATTGGTTTTAACCAGAAAGGATAAGATATGAGAGAAATAAAATTCAGGGCATGGGAAAGGACGTGAAGTATGGCAGATTTAGACAAATTTAGTTATCACGAAGCATTGGACAGGGCGCACGTTGCCAATGATCATTTTCATGAATACGTGGAAAGCCATGTGGTTGTTCAGCATCATAAAGAATTAAAAAACCTGGCAGAAGAAGTTACAGCCAAAATGTACAATTTCTATAATATGGTTGCCAGCTACATTGATAAATCAGATGATTCCGGTCTTTAACATAAAATCATGTTACCGAAACAGATTTCGGGAACATGCTAAAAACACAGTAAAATCAGATATTTGATACAATATAAAAGGTGGAATGAAATGAAAAGAATACAGTGCCATACAAATTTAGATTTATTCAATGAAGAATGGCCGAATTAATTGCCTGAGATACCAAGAGAAGGTGATGAAATCGAATCCATGACAAAGCATGGTGATTTCCGCTTATCACTTAGAGTATCAACCGTTAGATGGGTTTATACTCACACTGGATATTTACCAAAAGTCGAATTGCACGATAGAATGAGTCGGTCAATCATTGGTTTTTATGAGTGGTATGCTCCGCTGGTTGGCAAGAGTGTATCAGCGTTTATTTGATTAACGATTATGATGTACCAAGCTGAACAGGAGGGATAATGGAACCAATCTACACAATGGAATGCGGATGCAAATTAAAAATAAACGAAAGGAAACAATTTGGCACCGTCGATATTCCAAAAGAGATCCGGTTTAAGATGCTTTGCCCGATTCATAAAAAAAGAACCGTAAAAATAACGGCTGTATGTAAGTGCGGTAAGCTGCTTATAAAATATATTGGGCTAAACGATATGGCTGTAGCAAAACTTAAATGCAAAGAATGCATTGATAATGATTTAAAAATCAGACGTTCAAAAATAAAAAGAAGCTCTTTCGTAAAAGACAAAAATAAAACACAAATATTTCTAACAGGTGAAAACCCATATAATTGCAGTATGTTCGAAATGTGTGGGGAGTGTATTAGACCTGCATTTTCTTGTAATATGTATCGTGTAAATCAGGATGTGGCTTGATGAGTTATCGGCATGGCAATAAGCCAGCATAGCCTGGCATTACAGACAACAATATATAAGGTTGAACTGAATAAGCTTTTTAATAAACGAATGATATTCGGAGTTAATTGAAAAAATCAGAACAAAAGGAGGTTTGCCAGTGTTTAAAATTGAAAAGAATATTCCAATCCCATTATCAACACGTGAACATAAATATCCATTTGATGATATGGAAATCGGCGATTCATTTTTGGCCCACTGGAAAACTAAAAACCTAACCAAAAAAGAAAAAAATAATATGGTTACGTCTATAAAGGGAGCGAGTAGAGCGGTTAGGCTTAAAGGTAAAAAATTTTGCACAAGATGTAACGGCAAAGGTGTTCGGTGTTGGAGAACAAAATAAATTATGCTGGAATTTAACAGAATATATCACGGTGATTGCCTGGAAGTTATGGATAGTATCCAGGATGAGTCTATTGATATGATATAAATAGTTGAATGACAGAAAGGGCGTGGAACAATGAAAACCATTCAAAAAATAATCAATCTTCTTGAAGATATCATAACCGGGCGTGAGGGGTGGTGTGGGGATCACGGTGTCTATACTCCGCAACTAGACGCTAAAAACTGCAGACTTTTGTTAGAAGAAATTAAAGACATCCCCATTGAAGATATTGGGAATGAATCTGTCTTTGAAATGGCTGAGTGCGCCGATAGATGGGAAGCCTTAATGTCATGTGACCGGATAAGGCATATTGGATCGGCAAGACTTGGGGATGAGTTTGGGCAAGTCCTTTGTGTTGAATTCCACTCTGACTCTGATGCTAAACAAAAAGACATAGCGGTAGACGCATTGAGAAAGTTTACAGACGCGATGATGCAAAGAAATGAATACTTAAAAGCAGGTGTTGATTTTATGATGAATACGGATTTTGGAGGAGAATAAAATGTTTTCGAAATGCAAGGTTTGCTGTGGAGAGTTGGATTCTGGTAGGAACTGCATAAATGGTTGTGACCAGTCATCAGGTAAGACTTCATATGGCATCAAGCTTGATGCATCAACAAAAGCATTGGTGGAATTACAGCATAAATACCTTGAATTACAGCAAGAGAATACAAAACTAAAACAGGTTATTGAAGGCGCTTTGAAAATTTCAGATTTGTGGTATTCACCACACGATGTGGCGTATATAAATTGTGAAGGGATGGCACTTAATACGATGTATAGAAATTTCCAGGAGGTAGTGAAATGACTTTTTATTTTATGATGTGTTCTTGGTTGGATGGTGAAGATCCTAATTATTACACTCACACTATTTTTCAAAAACTTTGGGTCAGAAACCAGATGTATTGGCATGAACATCACATAGCCGATTGCCTGGATTATTAACGTGAAATCGTGAAACATGAATACTAATTCATTACGGTAGTTAAATTATAAACCACATCGAAAAGGGAATAAACTATGCCAGATTCATTTATAATCCATAAATCATGTGGAGAATGTGCAAGAAGACTAAATAATAACGGTGGGTGTGTGCCTGATAAGTGTTTACCCGGGTATAAGCTCTTCCTTGATCCGATGGATGACCCGATAAAATATTGTTATTTGTGCCATGCGAGATTATTACGCCAATCTCCGGTCAATAATGGATCTAAAGAGTATAAGGTAACTCCTTTGAAATGTCCTAAACATGGTATTGTTGGGTATGAAGAAAAGGGGTTTAGGAAGAAAAAAATAGTTTAATGATTCAATATATAAAGTTGAATAGCTAAAAAGGCGTGGAACAGAATAAACATGAATGAATTAAGTCTCTTTTCAGGTGCAGGTGGTGGGATAATCGCATCTAAATTTTTATTAAAATGGAGAACTATTGGATATGTTGAATGGAACGAACACTGTCAAAAAAGCCTCAAACAAAGAATACTCGAGGGGCTTATCGACACCGCCCCAATCTTTGGCGATATCGAAACATTCATTAATTCAGGATGTGCAGAGCTTTACCGCGGTATTACAGACATCATATCAGCCGGTTTTCCGTGTCAACCGTTCAGTGTCGCAGGACACCAAAAAGCTGAGTGTGATGACAGGAATAAATGGCCCTCCACTTGCGAAGTTATCAAGACCGTCCAGCCAGGGGGAGTCTTTCTGGAAAATGTGCCAAACCTTATTGGTACTGGATATATCGGAAACGTGCTTAAAGACCTTTCCGCGGCAGGGTATAATGCAAGATGGTTACATTTGGGGGCGGCACAAACAGGTTCAATCTGCAATGGTGCAAGGATCTGGATATTCGCTTCTAAGGCCAACAGCACAATGCTGGAAGGCGTGGACATTTCTAAACATATCAAGCCTGATACGAAAGAATCATGCAGACGGCAACATTCAAGAGCAGTCGGCTCGATGCTTTCACAAGATGATTACACCAAACTCAAACGAAATCATGATGAGGTGGCCTGTGGGATGGAGCGACTTAAAGCCATTGGAAATGGACAAGATCCAATCTTGGCAGCAACAGCATTTAATAAATTAAGCCGTGAAACATGAATGATCGTTCACGGAACTTTATAAATTATAATCCAAACTAAAAGGGGGTGATAAGTGAAGTGATAAGATAAACTACAAGTTGAGTTTTTAAAAGGGACCTGTCATCTGGAATAAAGGCCCCTTTTTTATTTTTTGTACTCAGTTTATCTGTTCTGAGTATAGGTTCAATGGTGTAACCCGCCGTCATATGTCAAAATGTAGACAATACAATCAGAAAAAGACTCTTTTTCGAGGAAAGTATGATCCTGGCAAAAAATAAATATCAGAAATATTTAAAGTCGGATGATTGGGCGGCTATTAGGTGTGATTTAATATCTATGTATAATAGTACCTGCCAATGCTGCTTGGAAAAAACAAAGAAACCGCAAATACACCATCTTACTTATGACAACATATTTTGTGAGAAACCTTGTGATTTAATTTTACTTTGTCCTGGTTGTCATCAAAAAATACATGGCATTAAGCCAATTCAATCAAAGATAACACTTCAATACGCTCGTGAAATCATTATTGGCACATTCGGGCTGTCAAAAAAAGGCAAAAAGGGTTGGGGGTCATTAGCTACGGCTCTTGCTAAACAAATTGGCAAGAAACATAGGTTTAATAAAAAGTATGGGAAAATATTTGTTAAAGGGTACCTCTTACGGAATGTTGGATGAACTTTGAAACGTATCAGACACGGAAGCAGAGAGAAGCAAAATGTAAAGAAATGATAAACGATTTTTTACTACAGGGTGGAGCTATCAGGGTCATAGATACAGAATCAGTCAAGCAATTAGAATTCCCGGTAAGACCGAAGGGCCAGCAAATGCCAGGTCAACCACTTGGTTGTTTACGTGTCCCGTCTTACGTAGGCAATTAATGAAAAAACGTCAAAATTGCCCAAATAGACCAAAAATAGGCAATTGCCAGAAAAACAGGCGCCAGAATAGTGGCAAAAATCGCGTTTCAGGGCATAAGACATAGTACGGTATAGGGGTATTTTGATGAAAATATTCCAAAATAGGCAGAAAATGCAACTACCTGAAATTACATATACTAATTATACGATTCTCTGTAGGCGGGAGACTTCTTAAAAAATGGCGGCACCAACAGGAAATCAGTTCTGGAAACAAAGAACAAAACATGGGAGAGATGAATTATTCTCTACCCCGGAAATTCTTTGGGAGGCTTGCACCGAATATTTAGAATGGGTTGATAATAATCCTTTGATGGCATCTGAGGTTGTTAAGTTTCAAGGAGTTGGTACATTAACCGATGTTCCAAAAATGAGAGCCATGACACTTTCGGGGCTTTGCCTTTATCTCGATATAGATGAGGGCACGTGGAGGAATTATTCTTCTAAAGAAGATTTTTTCAGCGTCACATCGCGAGTTAACAAAATTATTAGAACCCAAAAGTTCGAAGGAGCAGCGGCAGACCTGCTCAACGCCAATATTATAGCGAGAGACTTAGGGCTGAGGGATAAAAAAGATCAGGCAATATCCGGTCCTGATGGTGGCCCAATTAAAACAGAGCATACAGATAAAACGATCTTTGAAATAGTAGACGCACCAGGGCGTGAAAGCACAGATACCTAGAAAGTTTCTCCCTGTAACCCATGGGGGATATCGATATAAGGTATATCGAGGAGGAAGGGGGGGTGCTAAGTCAAGAACCTTTGCAAGTGCGCTGATTGGATTTGCAAGAGAGCAAAATGAAAGGATTCTTTGTTGTCGGGAAATCCAGACATCAATCAAGAACTCAGTCAAACGGATTCTCGATGATGAGATCAGGCGACACGATCTTTGGGGAGAGTTTGAATCAACCCGGGATGAGATAAGGCACAAGACCACAGGGAGCCTTTTTATATTTGCAGGGTTAAGAACAGACCCGGACGCGATCAAAAGTATTGAGGGGATTACAAAGTGTTGGGTCGAAGAGGCCCACACGGTGTCTCAAAAGAGCTTGGACATCCTGATACCAACGATCAGAATCGAAGGATCGGAAATTTGGTTCAGTTACAATCCCAGGTTTGATGATGATCCGGTTCACGCGATGTTTGGAGCCGAGCCACCGCCAAGGTCCCTGGTGCAAGATGTTCAATATTGGGATAACCCTTGGTTTCCTTCTGTACTAAGGGAGGAAATGGAATACTGTAAGGTTAAAGACTTTGACAAGTATTTGCACGTTTGGGAAGGCAAGACGGTTCAGCAGAGTGATGAGCAGGTTATGCATGGGTGCTGGAAGATTGAAGAAGTACCACAGCCGCCAAAGGATGCAATATTAAAATACGGGGTTGATTGGGGTTTCTCAAGTGATCCGATGGCGGTTATCAGATCATGGACGCATGACAAAACGCTTTACATTGATTATGAAGCAGGTGGGGTAGGAATTAAGACAGTGAATATTGCAAGCACTATTCGTACGGTTCCGGGGGCTGACAGATGGCCGATAACCGCAGATTCACAAAGACCTGATACTATTGATTATGTCAAAGACCAGGGGTTCCATATTGATGGTGCTAAAAAGGGTAAGGGAAGTATTGAGGATGGGATTGAATATATAAAAGGGTTTGATGTTATTATTGACCCACGGTGCAAGGAAACTATTGACGAATTTATTCATTATAAATTTAAAAAAGATCCGCACACAAATAAAGTGTTGCCGATTATCATTGATGCTAATAATCATTGGATCGACGCGCTTAGATATAGTCACGAAGGGGCATACAGAAAGATTACAAGAGGTCTCGACTTAGGATGAAATTCAAAAAGAAAATATACGGGTCCCCTGTCGTTAATCAGCACATAGCGAAGATTACCGGACAGAAAACGCACATAAGGCCGTATGTATGGATTTCAGGCAATAAAAAATATTCTCATATCACAGGGGGTATGGTCCTACCGACATTCACACAGCATGGCTTTTTACTGACGATAGGAGTTGAACCGGATACAAACAATTTTCACGTGATTGATGAATACGAGTCGGAAGATCCGTATCAAATTATTAAGAAGGCCCAGGGTATTCAAAAAGATTACGGGCCGGGTGTAATTGAAAACTGGTGGGGCAATCCTGCGGATCTAATGTCAATCGTGAATGAAGTTAATATCGAAGGAAACCCGATTTTGATCAGTCAACCGATTGATTTTGACATGCCAGACTCATTTGCCTTATACGTTACCCGGCTTAAAACATCCCTGGCGGCGTCACATAAGACCTTTTTCATTGGCGATGGAAACATATTACGAAATCACCTGTTGTCATTTGTAGAAGATAAAACAGCAAAGCCTGACTCGTATCCGGTTGTTGATATCACGGGGTCGTTAATCCACACACTGTTGATTATGAGACCTTGGGAGCAATCAGTTGACACAATGGAACTGATACCAACAACCCATGAGGACTATGCAGAGTACGAAAGCGAAAAAGCAATCAGAGACCTGGAAATGGAGATATACGCATGATTACGGACAAGATACTTATCATTATTGCTGTTTGTTTCCTTGTTCTGTTATTCACACATTATTTAGCCGTGAAAATAGGCTTTACGATGGGAACCCAAACTAATCCAGACGTATTGATGTCAACTCCAAAAAAAACGAAAGCAGATCCATACATAGAGAAGCCAGACGAATTTGACGAGGAGATGTTAGATTTTGAATAAGAAAAAGTTTTGCTGCGAGTATTGTTATCAACCCATCGGTTATGTAGATATGGACAAGATATCAACTCCAATGACACCGGATATGTTTTCCAGCATAATGCCAGACCGGGGAGTGCCGGACCCGTTTCATATATCTCTGGAATGGAAAGACTTCAAATGTCCGTATTGTCATCTTAGACCGTTTCTTGAAGAAACAAGCCTTATGCTAATTGACGATCGAGGCAATCGGGAAAGGATTGAAATTAACAAGCCGGGATTTGTTTGTGAACGGTGCGGAAAAGAATACGCACATCAATCAAGCCTAATAAGGCACAGGAAAACTTGCAATGTCTGATTATAATACAGAACTGATACCGGAGAAGGGAGCTGAAGGTGTAGGGCTTGCTGTTGCCAAGATGCTTGAAGAAATTCTGAAGTACCGGGAAGATATCAATCTGGCTGAACGGTGTAACGAATTTTACCTCCTTCGGAAAAATAAGCACTGGAAAAACAAGAATCCAAAGATGAAGCTGGTTAGCGCCAATTTGTTGGGATCTAATCATCAGAAGATAGTTAATATGCTTACCGACAATAACCCTACGTTTAATGCTGTCCAGGCCGGTGAAATGGGGGAGGGAAGTCAAGAGGCACTATCTTTAATCGTAAAAACAACAGATTCCTGGTACAACGAGACAGAACAGCAGCATCAACTTGAAGAATCCGTTCACCTTGGAGAGAGAGACGGTACGGTCGGTGAATTTTTATCGTTCAATCCAGATATAAACTTCCCGGACGGTGATGTCGAAACAGAATCGCTTGATATTCTTTACTATTCTCTTTACCCGCCTCGATGCAGAAAAGTTGAAAAAGCTCATGGTTTTTTAAGATGGTATCGAATGACTGTCAGGGAAGCCCGGAGAAAATGGCCGGAACAAGCCGGAAACATATCAAGCGATCTATCCCTGCTGGCTCAGATTGGAGACGAACGGCAAGAAGAACAGAGGCAGTCAAGTTCCATTAAACAGATTATTCTTAATACGTTCACCAGATGGACATCCGGTAGCCAATCGTCCGGGTCGGAAGATGACTCAGACGAATTGTTTGTCGTTGAAGCATGGGTTATCGACAAGTCAGTAAAAGACGGCAAGCCAGTTTATCCGGGAAATATTAGACGTGTGAAAGTATGTAATGCAGGGGATGTGGTATTATCTGATGATTACAACCCGTCTATAAATTCTGAGTTAGAGGACGATGTACTTCAAAAGCAATATCTTTATAATCGGTTACCGGTATCTCATACTCAATCGGTTACGGACCCAAATAGTCCGATGGGGTTAGCTGATTTCGAACAATTGAAACAGCTAAATGTCGAAGTCAATAAATCCTTGAGCCAGTTCACGATGTTCAAGGATAAAACAGCACGCCCGAAAATAATTAATCCAAGAGATTCCGGGGTTACGAACGAAGAACTTGACAATAGAATGGGGATCATAAACCCGACGAATCATTTAGTTGCTCAGGCAATTCGTTTTGTTGAATCACCCAAGATGCCTACCGATATAATGGCAGCGGCAAACATGTATAAGGATTTCTTCAATGAAGTTGCAGGTTCTTTCAACGATGTTATGCAAGGCCAGAAACGAGGCTCAGAAGTAATAGCCGCTAAAGCAATCGCAATGCTGTTAGAAGAAGCAAGCAGGATGGCAAGGGGTAAGATACGAAACTATTCTAAAATGCTTAGAGAGCGTGGAAGAATGTTCCTGTCCCTGGCACAAAGCTTCTATACTACTCCAAGATATATTACGTTTCAAAAACAGGGCAAGGACGAAACCCAAAAGATCACCCGTGAAGACTTACAGATCCCCGGAAAGATTAATGTTGTATCAGGGTCCACGCTTCCAGTTTCAAATATCCAAAGACGTGAGGAAGCTCTTGCTTTATATAAGATGGGATCAATCGATCAAGAAGAACTACTCAAGAAACTTGATTGGGATAATTACTCCGATGTTGTTGAGAGGATGCAGAGGGGGCCTATTGGCGAATATATTGAAAAGATTGCCATGCTTGATATACCTGGCGAAATTTTACAATTGCTTCAGCGCCTTGTAGAAATGGATGAAAAAGAGATTGAGAAGGCCATAAAAGATGGTGATCTCTTACCGTTCACACAATTATTACAAGAGCTGGCACAGGGCAAACCAGAAGAAAAACCAAACCCTGAAATGATCAAAGCCCAGGCAGATATTGAAATCAAAGCCCATAAAAACCAGATAGATGATAAAAAAGTACAAATTGAAGAAGCCAAAACCCAGGCAGAAATTCAACTTATAACAGAAAAGATCCAGACTGAAATAGTCGAGAGAGACTTAAAAGTTCAAGAAGGACAGATCAAGGTTGAAGGCCTGCGGCTTGACAACGAAAACATGAAGATCCAGAGGGCTGAAGCTGTTGCAAGAATCAGAAACGATGATAAGGAATTGAAAGGGCGTAACGATAAGGACGGAAAGTACGATGATAGGGAGATCCGGTCTAACAATCAAACAATAGAGGTTTAGTCATGAAAATAATCCACGATTACCAATGCGAAGTCTGCCAAGAAGTAACCGAGTTTTACGTTGATTCAAAAGACCAGTCTAAAAAAGTATGCCCGATTTGTAATGGATATTGCACTAAGGTCTTCTTGCCTCAGAAACGGGATACGGTTGATGCTCCATGGATAAGTACAGTCCTGGAGGTTGTCGAAAAAGGATCAGATAAGCCTCATTGTAACGAGTTTCTAAAGCACCCCACACGGGCAAATTACAATACCTGGAAGAACAAAGAAGGTGTCCGGCATCTTGAGCAAGGAGAAAGAAAGTCAAAGAATGATAATACTTTTAAGAAAGCTCAGATGAAAAAAGAACTTCATCGGCGTTATCGAGAACGGGAGGCTGTTAGCATATGACCGAAGCTAAAGCCAAAAAGATCAGAAATGACATTGAAGCATTGTGCAAACAGCATGGTTTGTGGCTTGAGGTCAGCGAAAAGAAAAAACCTGAGTTGAAGGATATAATATTAACTATCAGCGTGAGGATTACGGAGAGATGATTAAAGATTCAAGCGGTTAGCATAAAGCAATTCCGCTACTTATAACATAACTCAAACGAGGACCACAGAAGCCCGTTGAGGTTGGAGAAATCCAGCTTTAACGGGCTTTTTGGTTTTAAAAAGGAAAAAAAATGGCAGAAGAAAACACAGACGCTAATCAAGACGGCACCCAAGATGCTGCAATGACGGAATCGTCTACCGATCATGAATTACAACCCATAATTAGTGATGATGGTCTTGTTTCAACTGTTGAGTATGAAACTGTAGAAAAAGAAGATACTCAAAAAGAAGAAACACCCAGGGACGATGCCCTGCAAAATACATCAGAAGACCAAAAATCAGAAGGAAAAGACTTCCACGAACACCCAAGGTTTAAGGAACTGGTCGAGGAAAAGAACGCACTCAAAGCAAAAGTTGATGAGCTTTCTAATCCCAAGGAACCGGAATCGGGCCCGGAAGCACCTAAGATCAATTTTAAGAATATCATGAATATGAATGATGACGATATCTTGGAGGATTTTAATGAAAATCCGAAAGGGTTTCTATCCAATGTCGCGTTACAGATTGCTCATGAAATAAAAATGGATCTTAACACAGCAGAACAGGCAAGGCGTGAAGAAAACGTAAAACTCTCTACACAGCAAAGAATTGAAAAAACACAGCAGGAATTTTTTGCAGATAAGACAGACGGGCAGGAAATGTTAAATGATGGGCGTATCAAAGCGTTTATCAATGAAAATCCAGGCCACAACGAAATATCTGCTTACCATGCTCTTGCCGGTGAATCTGTTGTAAAAACAAAGGTCGCAGAAGCGGTCAAACAGGCCGAAGAACGTATTTACAAAGAACTCAAAGCAGCAGGTAAGTCCAAGTCAACCGCCACACCAAACGGAGGGGTTTTAGATACAAGCAAATCCCCTGAAATGAAAGATCCGAATAAGTTTGGCGGCAGGGATAGCGTTTTACTAAAGCGTCTCCTGGCAAGGCAAGCCTAATAAGGAAAAAAAATGAGCATACTTGATCAACTCGAAGCGGTCACAAATGACTTCTTCATTATTGAAAATGGCATGGCGGAGGATAATTATTTTGAAACATCTTTTCTTCTTGATTATCTGATTAAACAGAAAAAGGGAATCTGGAAACGTCCAAGCGGCGGTCAGAAGATTTCTATCCCAATTCGGTACGACGGAAATAAGGCAGCGTTTTACCCCCGCGGCGGAACTTTGGATTCAACCAAGACCGAAACCATTACAGCGGTAAATTTTGCATGGAAACACGCTTAACAACATAGGCTCGATTATATAATAATGGCAAACAAAAATTGGACATCTTCTGATAAAGATTTATTAACCAGGCTTTATGGCACAATGCCGAATATCGAACTGTCTGAATTAATGGGTCGGTCTAAACAAAGCATCCAGCATATGGCAAGCCGAATGTCACTAACCACAAAACTCGTAGCTAATAAAAAGTTTTGCATAGATTGTGGGATAGAACTTAGCAGAGCTGCTATTTATGCTGATAGAGTAAAAAGGTGTTTTAAATGTTCAATGGTAAATCATTCTAACAGCAATCATCACAACTGGAAAGGTGGGGTATCCTCCTTAAAATCTTTGGTCCATGTGTACCTTACAAAAGCGTGGTCGAAGAAAATATTAATGAGAGATAATTTCATATGCCAGATGTGTAAAAAGCGGGGTGGAGATTTAGAAGTCCACCACAATGGTGTTAGATATCATAAAATTAGAGATGCGGTCTTATCAATGTACCCAGAACTTGATTTGAAGTGTTTTGACAATAGGGTTTTTCTCGCTAAAAAAATTGTTGAGGCACACAAAAGTGTTCCTGGAATAACATTGTGCGTTCGCTGCCATTCTAAATTACATAATCGGAAAACGAGTGAATTGCTGGAAACTCCTAAGAGCTGTGATTACCACAACATAATCAGTAATGATAAGTGTGACGGTTTAAAAAATATCTCAGATTGGACAATCAGCAGCCAAGCCTCCACGGAAGTGGAAGAAGGTTCAACGACTAACGCATACGATCCAGAACGGATTATGAAGCGACACGAGCGCCCGTTGCAGTAAATCTCTTACTGTAAAGATGTAGTCTGAGCCTGTGTGAAAGCACAGGAAGCAAGGCTTAAACGCTGAGCGATAACAACACTGTATGGCAATGGAACAATTCTAAGAATTGATGAGCTTAAAAACTCCGGGCCTGAAGGATTGATTAATCTGACAACCGAAGAACTTGAGGGCGCCCAGGAAACCTTGAGAGATATTATGGCGACCTCTCTTTACAATGGTCTGGAAGGTGACGACGAAAATTTAACCGGGCTGAATTCTACTTGCAACACCACGGCGACCACGAATTACGGTGGGTACGCCTCCAACGACATTGTTTCTGATGACGGCACTAAGGTTTGGACAGGATTAGGGTCATCTACTACAACCACGCTGTCTCTTGACGCTATAAGGGATTTGAGAACAGCAGCCGCATATGGGAAAGGAAAGAGTGCAAAACCTGATTTCATTGCAACTGATGAAACCAACTATGACACAATCCTTAGTATCCTTCAGGTACAGCAGAGATTTACTGAAGGGACCAAAACAGCCATGGCGGGGTTTAGCGGTGTTCGGTTTGAAAACTGTGACATATTCCCTGACAGGTATTGTTCTTCATCTAATATGTATGGGCTGAATAGCAAGCACGTTGGCTTCGCCGTTCATAAAAATGGGTTATTCCAAAGATCCCCATGGGAATTCATTGCCGGTTCAGGCCGTGATAAGACTCTGAAAATTTTCTTTGATGGAAATTTTGTTTGCAATAATAGACGGGCTAACTACCGGTTATCTGACGTCAGCTAAATAGGAGAAAACAAATGAAACCAGAAAAAACAGGTGGATGGCTCCAGGGCCTCTATTCAATTTCCGAAACAGCAAAAGAAGCTGTCGGGACAATGCGCCGTGATCTTCACGGTAATATTTATCGGTATGCCAAGGCGGGGGGTACTGCCCTTTCTCCTGGCAAGAATACTACATCCCCTTCCACTAATGCGGATTGGGAAAACATAGCGGTTGCTGCGGCAGTAGCGGTTGGTGGTAAGACCGTAACCCTGACTAACACAGCCGTAGGAGCTGATGTACTTGCTGAAAATTATTTTAAGGGCGGTCAGCTTCAGATTAATGATGCAGCCGGTGAAGGTCATTGGTACAGAATCAATTACAGTTCAGCTCTGACAGCAACCTCAACCACTGTTACAATCGGTATTGAGGACGGCATAAGGGTTGCTCTAACGACTTCTTCCGAGGGTACACTTCTGCCAAGTCCGTATATGGCAACCATTCTCAGTGCAACGGCAACAAACCAGCCCACAGGGACCCCATTGGTTGATGTAACCGCAGCTTATTACTACTGGTCACAGACCCGTGGCGAGGGTGTTTACTGGACAAACGCTGATCTTGCAGCCGTTGGATCACCTCTTGTTCTCAGCACAGATGACGGCGAACTTGGTCCATATGTTCTTGACCTGGATGGTGCAGCGGATGCCGACTTACTCATCGCACCGGTTGCTATTGCTATTGGTACAGCAACCCATGTTGATACTGAGTACAACTCTTGTAGATATTGCATTGACTAAAACTATAGGGGGAGAAATCCCCCTTTTTAAAAAGGATTAAATAATGGCTTTTTCAAGCACAGTAACAGAGAGTACCGTAATGGGTAACAAGCGTGTCCATTTCGGGACCTGGACAACAGACACAACCGGGGGCGATATTGATACCGGGTTGAGGTCTTGCGAATTTATAACACTTCAGACAAGCGGGTCTGCTGTTTCGGCGGATCAATCTGCTGTAAATGAAACACTCCCCGTTGCTGGTTCTGCTGTGACGATTGCTTGTACGTCGGGCGCTGACGGTTTTTGGATGGCGATCGGAGTTTAATATGAGTACGGTCAGTGAAATACTCGAAGGGATAAAACACGGATTCCCGAACAAGGTTAACATCGCTCGTGTGAACAGGGCGGTGCGGTTGATTTCTCTAAGATTATTTTACCACAAATCATCACTGGCAAAAGGGGCGTTGGCGGTTACTGTTACGGCAGATAGCTCGTCAGCGTCCTTACCTAGTGATTATTGGGGGATGATTGATTGGCCTTATGTTGTTGGGAAAACGAATCGGCTTGAACAATTGCCTAATCTTGAGACCCGACTGACTTATTCTTCTAATTCATCCCCTATTTATTTCGATATTAAAGGGCAGACAATTTATCTTTACCCGGGAACCAGTTCGGAAATTGTAATCGGTGGTGATTATTGGGCGATGCCAACAGCCATTACTGCATTGACAGCAACAGTCCCGTTTAATGAATTGTTTGATGAAGCAATCATTGAGGCGCTATGCAATACGCCTATTACGGAAACTGGCAGAAATCCGAGCGAGGGCGTAATCATGAAAACGATAATCGATAAGGTTGTTGATGAAATTGCACCCTACCGGGATAAAAAATCACCGATAAGAGTTGAAGACAATCTGAACTTTGACGAATATTCAAATGAGGACTGGTACTAATGGCATATACAGCAACGGCGGTTATAGCATCGCTCGGTGAGCAATTGACTGATACCGATAATGACATATGGACCGGAGCAACACTTTGCGAACACGTTACTGAAGCTCAGAATCTAATTGTTGCCCTGAGACCTGACGCGAATGCTGTAACCGCCGAAACGTCACTTACGCTCACTGTAAAACAGACCATTCCTTCCGGTGGGATTCGGTTCATCGACATTGTTATGAATACTGGTGGCTCTCCTGTCCAGGAGATAGATCGAGATAAATTAACACAATTAGTACCGGGTTGGACATCTGAGACAGGAACAGAGATTGAATTTTTTATGCATGATCCTGAAAATCCAAAAGTTTTTTGGGTATATCCGACATTATCCGGGGCAGGAAGTGTAGATCTCGTTTATTCTAAAACGCCTGACATATTCACAACAAGCTCAACGGGTCTCGGGATTTCAGATATTCATATTGCAGCTATCTACGAATGGGTTTTATATCGTTGTTTTGCAATGGAAACTAAGGGGATAGATCTAAATATGTCTTCTATTCACTTGAATAATTTTTTTAATATTATGGGTATTAAAAAAAACAATGACATCTTATTCCAGCAGATTAAAGGCTAAGCATGATTGATATCGGTATATTCAAGGGAGAAATTCCCAGGATTTCAAACAAGCTTTTGCCGGACGGGTACGCCTCAAGTGTAATCAATTGCGACCTGGACGAAGGAAACTTGCAACCGATTAAAGGAACCACGTCTATTCAATCTGTTGATGTTGGGGCAGAAACGATTTACAGGCTGGGTGAACAATGGCTCCAATGGAACAATAAAATAGATATAATCGAGTCTCTTGTTTATAATTCCGGTGGCAGGATTGTCATAACAGGAGATAATTACCCGAAAGAAACCAATATCGCACTTGCTATATCTGGCGCTCCTTACCCATCTGCTACCCGTAAATTGGGAGTTGGAGCTCCATCGGGTGCCCTGACAGCCGCAGTACAGGTAGCCGGATCTGGAACTAACCGGAGTATCGCATATTGCTATACTCGAGTGGGGTTATGGGATGATGATACGGTTGTTGAATCAGCTCCTTCTCCTGCATCTAATATTTTGACAACACCTGATGACGGAACTATAAGGCTTACCGGATTTGTCGATTCGTCTGAAACAGGTGTGTATACCACTCATTATCGCGTTTACAGGGTTAATACAGGAGAAACAAGTTCAGAGTATCAATATGTTGGTGAATTCCTTAAAACAACAGATCCGTTACAATACGATGACGAGGTGACAGATGATGATTTAGGAGAGGTTCTACCCACAACCGGGTGGACAGTCCCGATAGACAATTTAAAGGGCATCACTAAAGGATCAAACGGTGTTGCGTTCGCATTCGACGGAAATACGGTCTATGTATCTGAATCGTTTATTGGGTATACTTTTCCAACAGCTTATACGATTTCGGTTGCTTCTGAAATTGTCGGCCTTGGATTTAACGGGTACGCATTAATAGTCCTGACAAAAAATAGCTACCATTTAATTTACGGAACAGATCCGGAATCTCTTTCCCTTGAAACCAAAACATTTGAATTACCGTGCGAATCAAGGCGGTCAATTGTCAGTGTGCCAGCAGGGATTATATTTGCATCATCAACAGGCCTTTATTTGATTGATTCAGGTGGGATATCAACCAATATCACAGAAGGAATTTTTACCAAAAAAGATTGGAAAGCTTTAGGACCGAGCAATATATTTGCTTTTTTCTATAACGATTCTTATGTGGCATTCTGGGACGGAACAACAAGGGGGATCGAATTTAAACCCGGCATTAACGAAATCAGGCGATTCCAGACAGATGAAAATGTTTTCGGAGGACAATACGTTTCAACCGTTGGAAATAATTCATACGATTTATTAACTTCTGCAAGTAAGAATTTCCTAACCGCAGAGGGCTATCAATTCGTTGTTTCAGGGGCAAGTTATTCATTGACATACGATGCCCTGTATTTAATTCAGAAAACGGCAACAGCGCGTGAAATTGTGTCTTGGGACTCAGGTTCTTTAACTGATTATACGTATGAGACTAAAGAATATTATACTCCTGTATCTCAAGTGTTTTCAGCAGGTTTAATTTCAGGTGATTTCACAGACGGTAATGTGGTGTTCAGATTGTATGTTGACGATACACTGATTTTCACGAAAACCGTTTCAAGTGACGATATTTTTAGAATTACTCAGGCAAGAGGGAACAAGTTCAAAATTACATTGACCGGCAAAACAACTATTGACCGGGTGATTGTTGGGTCTTCTGTCAGAGAAGTAATAAGGAAATATAATGATTAATATTCCAAGAATTTCAAACGGCGGAGACAAACAGCTTTTTTTCGACAAGGTTAAAGAAGCATTGGACGTTCTTCTTGGGAATGCTAAGAATTCTGACAATTCACGAGCTATGCTGGCTGGCGATCTTCAAACTTTTTGGGATGATAATTCAGGGGATTTGTTAACCGAGGCGTCAGGTGGTGCATCAGAAATCGCCGCTGCCAGTTTTTCAGACGGTGCGGATTATGGCGGGTTGGTAGAAACCCCGGATTTTTCAGGAGAGGTCGAGCCAGAAATTTCAATAGATCTTGCAGAAACAATTAGCCCAGGCTTTTTCAATTATGGAGTATTATAATGGCAACTGAGATACAACGAAGGGGTGGTACAACAGCAGAACACGCCACATTCACTGGCGAGAGCAGAGAAACCACGATTGACACAGATAAGAAAACAGTCGTGGTTCATGATGGTTCTACGGCGGGTGGGTTTCCTCTTGCACTTGAAGCAGGGGTTTCTATCAAAAGGTATGGAAATGATCTGCCAA
>Ga0209345_10001874_pt1 | contig 24318 bp, 28 predicted proteins | sample Cruoilmetagenom7_FD_187294 | JGI IMG/M metagenome (GOLD analysis project Ga0209345, IMG submission 187294) | Oil polluted marine microbial communities from Coal Oil Point, Santa Barbara, California, USA - Sample 7 (SPAdes) (version 2) | ecosystem: Environmental > Aquatic > Marine > Oil seeps ...
TCTGCGCTCAAGCGCGAGTTCTTCTTGCCCGCCCCCGCGCGCCCGCTCGAGCTGTTGCTCGGCTTCGGCGCGCTGAACATCAAGGGAACGATGGTCGATCCGCTCTAACCGCCCTGCCCGCTCGAGGGCGGTGTTCGCATCCCGCGCCCAAGCTTCGCGCCAGCCTATCAGTAGGTCGGATGCGTTCCAGGTTCGGTTCTTCTTCCCAAACCCGAGGCCGGTCAGATCACGCATAGTCAGCATTACATGCGCATGAGGCTGTTCCTGTCCATCACGGGTCTTGACCTCATGGACCGCCACATCTGCGATCATGCCGCGATCGACAAATTCGCGCTGAACAAAACCACGCAGGAGATCCAGGCGCTCACCGCGATCGAGCTCACGGGGAAGAGCCACTTCGATTTCACGTGCAAGCTGGGCATCACGCCGCTTCTCGACAGACTCGACAGCATTCCAAAGCTGGTCGCGATCATGCATCCAGTCGGGGGCGTTCTCGGGTGCCATGATCTCGGAATGCACGACCCCGGCCTTGCGCGAATAGTCGTGCTCTAACCCCTGCCGCTCATCTCGAATCCGACCCGCCGTGCGGTATGCGGCGGCGGCAACAGATGACCGGCCCCCTGCCCGGCTGATCACTTTTGCGCTGAGATGGTAGATCGCCATATCTTGGACGCCTCTCTTCAAACAGGGTCCAGCGCCTGGATGCGCTGGTCGGGAGTTCGAGGGTGAAACCCTCGTCAGGTGGCAACGCCGCCTTCATACGTCTGTTATTTGTCCGGACTTGTTGAGCCGCAGAGCAAGCGCACGTTGCCGAAGGCAATGTATAAGCGCGCATTTCAGTTCTTCTGATGCCACCTTACCCGAAAACACCAACACCTGAGAATTTGGGAATTCAGGTTATCCACATAAAATGACTGCGCATTCTTTCTGATTTTCACTTCGGGCTCCTAGTCTTTTCTCAGTAGAAAATTTGGAGACGAAAATGAGTAAGAGCCCCCCTATCGATGATCGCATCCATGCGCTCGAAACGAAGAAACGGCAGATCAGTGCGCAGATCATGGCGCTTGATGCGAAGCGCCAGCAGACGAAGAGGAAGGATGAAGATCGCCTGAAATGGCTTTTGGGCAGCCTGGTTTTCGAACGCTTCAGCGCCGAGCCTGCTCTTCAGAACATCGTAGAGCGTGACCTGCCAGACCGCCTTACACAGAGGGATCGCGACCGTGGGCTCTGGGATATCTTGTTCTCTCAGACACTGGAGGATCAGGCATGAATTTCGATTTGGAAGCCCGCCACTGGATGATCATGATCGGGACGGTGATCCTGGCCGTTGCTGCCATGATCCTCACCCCCAAAGCGTTCGGGGTCTATCCCGCCGCCACCTATGCTTTTCCGATCCTCGCCGCAGCCATGATCCTCGACACCCTTGGAACAGCAGCAGAGCGTCACAGGTCGACCCTAAAGCTATGCGCATGGCTTTGCCTGTGTGCAGCCACCTTCACCGCCGTAATGCCATTGTACGGCCCTCTACATGGGGCTTGGACAATAATCCAAGAATGGACAGATGCAGGCTGGCCCCTCCAGCGCGCCCTGATGGAAAGCCTTATGTGGCTGGCGCAACATTCCGACCCTCAAAAACAGGCTATAATGGTCTCTGTTGGCCTTGGCGCTTCTACTGCCATTGTTGCGATTTGGTGCCCGGTTTCTGCGTTTTTGAGACCTGACCCCGGCCAAGAAAGAAACTCGGCGGACGGCCCATGGACTGCGTGTTGGATGGAACCAAGCGACATTGCCTACCTGCGCCAGAACAAGACGGGCCTTCCTTTGGCGCTGCATCGAGGGAAAATCCTTCGATATATGAAGAACGACGCGAAAGGCTGGCGCGGTGGTCATCATCTGGTGGTATCCGGGACGCGGGGCGGCAAAGGCGTCAGCACTGTAATTCCGGCCATTCTCGATCACGATGGTCCCGTGGTCGCGCTAGACATCAAGGGAGAGAATTTCGCCATAACGCGGCGGTATCGCGAAGAACTTGGACGCAAGGTTGCCATCTTGAACCCATTCGGGATCATTGAGGACTGCAAAGATCAGTTTAACCCCTTGGACTACATACGCCCCACTGAACTTGCGCGGGACATCGCGCTCGTTGCAGACGGCCTCGTAAAGCCTGAGGAAGGAGATGGAGCTCATTTTTCCGAGATGGCTCGACAGCTGGTTGCTGCGGCCATCGAAGTTGTGGTTGCGCAAAAAACTGAATGCCAACCTAACCTCGTGACCGTGGCTGATCTTCTGTTGTCATCGGATCTCGATCTTACCTTGGAGGAATGGGTAAAAGAACGGGATGTGGTGGGCCATCGCCCAGCAGACACCGCAGCCACGATGCTGCGCGCAGGTGACCGGGAGCGAGGGTCGATCCAGACTTCCGTAGCAAAAGCTTTTGACTGGATGCAGTCAGAAGACATGCGCCGGTTTCTTCAGGGATCTAGCTTCAAGATGGATGATCTCTTGGATGACAAGCTGGACCTATTCATCGTCGTCCCTCTTGATCAAGTGGATCGGCAAGCAGTGTTCATGCGGCTTTTCGTTAATCTCGTCCTCGGAACCGTCGTACGTCAAGACGGTAAGCGGAAGGTGAAAGCGCCCATCCTCGCAGTACTTGATGAGTTTGTTCGGCTGGGACGCATGGATCAGATCATGAACATCGCCAACGTTGCAGCTGGTGCGGGCATTGAGGCGCTGTTTGTGACACAAGACACCGGTCAAGTGGAAAGGGCGTACGGGGATAACGACGCTCGATCTATTTTCGGCTCATGCATTACGAAGAGGGTCTTCAACGTCAACGACATCGAGACTGCCGAGTGGGCTTCACGACACCTCGGAGAGAGCACGGTGCTTTCCCGGCAAGTTCGACAGGATGAGCAAGGCTATACGTCTCGGGATGTATCTCTCTCTGAGCAGGGTCATAAGCTTATGACCGCCACTCAGATTATGGGCATGAAAGCCGATGACGTATTGCTGCTGGTGGGCAATCGCAACCCGCTTAAGGCTAAGCAGAATCTGTATTTCAAGAGTAAGGCCTACCGGGGTCGTTGGGATCGGAACCCGCTGAACTAATCGACAACAGTGGTCCAGAGGCAGCAATGGACCACTGTTCCTATTTTCGAATGAAGAACGGCAGGTTAATGTCGAAAATTTAGAGTTTGAAAGCTCAAAAATTTCCTCCTACCTGATCTTGAGATGGAAAGAGAGGAACATCTCCATGACTGAAGAAACGACCCGCAATGCGCAATTTCGCGCAGCTGTTGAGGAGCTCGCGAAGGTGATCAGGAAGCACCCCGGAACTGGGGGCGGACAGGTTGCCATGAAGGTTCTGACCTCTCTCGCGTTCCGTGTGGCGGTACCTGTCGATCTGGGAGAGGTTTCGTATCAATTCTCGCATCCAAATGATGCAGATACGCTTGAGGCGGTACTGGTCGCGATCCGTTTCCGCGCCTCGTGTGAATGGCCTGAGGACATCGTATCCGATGAGGAAATTCGCGGTTGGATGAGTAAGTGGGGATTTTCTTATGAACTAACGTAATGCCCTAGATAGGGGGGACTGTCCCGGATTGCTCAACGTAGGTGTTATATTTGTGTTAATACTTGTGTTACGAGAATCGAGTGACTGACTAAGCATCAGTAATAACACATTAAAATACCTACTTTACACACCTCTGGTGGGTAGAGTATCGAACATTGGTGTGTAAAGTATCGAACATTGGTGTGTAGAGTATCGATTAATAGCTGACCCGTTGGTGGGTAGACTGTCGAATAATGGTGTGTAGAGTATCGATTAATGGCAAGACCAAGAAAACGCACTGCTCTCCTTCCAGAAAGGCACACGGAACCTGATCTGTTCGTGTGCGACATTCTTGATGCGACGCCGAAAAGTGACAGAGCCTCGATGGAGTATCCCCTCTTTTCCTTATCGGTGAAGAAGGACATGGCTGCTTTCGAGTATAAGCAAGGCAACGTAAAAGTTAAAATTACGCCCGCTGCTGAAGAAGGTAGGGCGAATGTCTTCGATCGAGATATTTTGATCTATGTTCTCAGCCAGTTGATGGCCGCAAAAAATGATGGTCAAGAAATCGGCCGACGTGTCCAAATTTCGGCCCATGACCTTTTGAAAGCAACTAACCGCCATACGACGGGTCAGGCTTATGCAACGCTGCGCCGCGCCCTCACCCGTCTTCAGTTCACGCAGATTGAGACTAATATTCATGATCACGGCATTGGTGAGTGGCGTTCTATATCGTTCATCACAGATGCCCGTATTGTCAAAGAGGACTCAACTGGGCGGCTTCTGAGCGTAGAGCTCGAAATGGGTGACTGGCTTGTAAAAGCAATTGAGAACAAAAATGTTCTGACTCTTCACAAAGCTTACTTTCAGCTTAGAAAGCCTTTGGAGCGGCGCCTTTATGAGCTTGCCCGGAAGCACTGCGGAAAGCAGGATGTCTGGCGGATCGGACTAGATAAATTAAAACTCAAGACTGGTTCGACCTCGACGCCGAAGGAATTTAAGCGCTTGGTAAAAACTATCTGTAAGGCTGACGAGGATCAGTCACATATGCCAGATTATCGTTTCAGGTTGCTGCACGACATCTTGGAGATCTCTCCAAAGCCCGAGTTTCTCGATGTTTACGGGGATCAGCCCACCTCAAACCTCGCCGACATAGTCCGCCTTTCTGGAGATGCATACGAGAAGGCTCGTGAGGCTGCCCCGACATGGGATGTGTATTTTCTGGAGCAAGAGTGGCGAATGTGGATGAGTGAGGCTCCGCGTCATGCTGATGGAGCATTCGTCGGTTTTTGCCGAAATTGGTATAAACGTAAGGGCAACGCGCCATAGCTGTTAACTATTAAGGCTTATCTGTTAACAGTAAAGTATTGACTGTTAAGTGTTACCTGTTAGGGATTGAGAAAACAGGAGAGCTTCATGACGCAAGTTATTAGCGTAGTGCAAGAAAAAGGCGGGGCCGGCAAAACAACGCTACTTACAGCGCTGGCCAGCCTGATGGTCGCTGATGATGCAAAGATCGCCGTGATCGATACTGACCCTCAGCGTCATTTGGAATCATGGGCAAAAAAAGAGCAAATCAGCCTGGACTGGCTGTTCGAGGAAGATGACGAAAAGCTTCTTCCCACGGTTAAGGCCCTCAAAAAATCCGACCCGCCATACGATGCCATTTTTGTGGACACTGCCGGTTTCAAGTCAGCCATGGCAATGCATGCGATTGCTGCCGCCAATCTGATCCTTATCCCGTCAAAGGCCAATGAGGCGGATGCCAAAGGCGCGAGACGTACTTTTTCCCATGTGCAAAGTATTGCCGAAGCGATGGAAAAGAAAATCCCGGCCTTTGTCGTAATGATGGACGTCGATGCACATACAAACATCACACAAGCGATCATTGATGCCTTGGATGCCCAGAATGTGCCGCGACTGAATGCGATGTGCGCGCATCGCACAGGCTTCAAAGAAATGACTTCAACAGGCATGGCCCCGCAAGGTTCAGCCAAAGCTTCAGCGCAAACAGTCTTGGCCGATTTGCAGAGCAGGGGCCTTATTAAATTCTATAGGAGCGGCTCATGGCGAAAGTCAGTGTAAATCTCGATGATGATCTTGATGAAGACGATAGCGCCCAAAAGATCAAAGAAATGGCGGCGCCTTACCCGAGCGTGAGCCGAGCCAAAACCTCAGCATTGAAGGACGCCCCGCGCGTCCAGTTTTCGTTCACAAATGTCCCTAAGCCGATAAAAGAAGCCTTTGCAGCGGAAGCAAAGAAGCGGCAGTTGACCCAGAAAGAGCTGCTATATGAGTGCTTACGAGCTGGCGGCCTCGACATTCCGGCCAACGCTGAAATTGACGGCCGTAGAAGGTAAAAGTTAACTCATAACGGGTATTCATTATCAGTTATGAGTTAACTGTTATCCTATCTTTCTGCATCTGCCAATCTGGGGCTGTTGCCTTACTCGACTGGCCTAGCCAGTTTCAGGGCCGCAGCGTTTACGGTGGCTTCTGCCTACCACGTGGCCGAGCGGGTCGAAGATCGCCGTACCGAGTTGACGTTCGATTACGCAGCGCGGGGCAGTGTCGATCACACTGGAATCCTCGCACCGGATCACGCCCCTAAAAAAGCAAACTTTCGCAACCGAACATTCTCCGCGACATTACAACTTCCATGCGAGCGTTTTGTTAAAAGCTTGCATGGCGATTTTGCTCAGTAATGAAACCGCAGTTGTGCAATCTCTAGGCTCTGGCTGTCGCCAGTACCACTAACCCGGTAGACCATTCGATCTTCCTGAGAAATCCGTCGTGACCACCAGCCGGTCAGATCGCCCTTCAAAGGTTCCGGCTTGCCGGTTCCTTTGAAAGGGGTCCGCTTACATTGCTTGATCAGTTCGTTGATCCGGTCACGTACCTTGTCGTTGGTGCTGACCCAGTACTGATAATCTTCCCAGGCCTGATCGGAAAAAACCAGCTTCATTCGGTCAGCTCACGCTCTTCGCCAGTTCCAGCATCGAGTTGCGCGATTGACGCGCGCAAGCGGGATGCGTTTTTCGGTGTGGACAAGAGGTGCAGCGTCTCGTTGACGGCGTTCCAGGTTTCCAAGGATACAACCACGACGGACTCACCTTTTTTGCGCGTCACCACAACTTCTTGCTTGTCGTGGATCGCTCGATCCATGACGCCCTTCAGTTGAGCTCGTGCGTCTGAGTAGGTCATAACATCCATGTCGACTCTCCTTTGTCTCTCTCTATATGTACAATATTAAGTACAAGTAAAGGGGTGGTACGAAAGCGGCAGTCAATCTCATAGAGAAATTACGAGAGAGAAAGGGCTCATATGGATGACATCGTTACCCGCCCCGCAGAAGAAATTTCTCGCGAGGAACTTTACGAACTGGTCTGGCAGACCCCCATGAGCAAGCTTGGCACCCAACTCGCGACGAACGGGCCAGGCTTGGCCGCTCTTTGTCGAAAGCGCCAAATCCCTACGCCCCCTTTGGGCTACTGGCAGAAAAAGGCCGTTGGCCGTGCTCCTGAAATGCCTCCTTTGCCGTCATTCGAACCGCCCCAAAAGACCTCCCCTTCAATCAAGCCAGCGCGGGGTAGTGGTAGACCGCCAGTACCTGCGTCCGCTCCATCTCGCGACGCTGAGTCCGTTGCGGAACTACCGCCCTTCGATGAAGACGACGAAAGCCTTGACCATATGCGAGCGCTGCACCCGAAGGTGAAGGCATGGGTCGCAGAGCACCGTCAGCTACAGGAGAGCCGTCGATCGGAAAACCGGCAACGGTCGCGCGACTTTTGGGGAGGATCACTTCCTCATATTAGCGACCTCACTGCGCGTGACCGATATCGCTTCAGGGTGACAAGCACCCTGTTTCGCGCGATCGAGAAGCAAGGCGGACAGATCGGCGAAGCCAAGCTTACAGGCAAGGTGACGTTCCTTGTCAGCGATCAAGAGCTCAAGTGCGCAATCGCTGAAAAAATGTCGAGGGCGATAAAGATTATGGAGGGGGCAGGGAAGTGGACCGCTTTTCCACATCACCACCAAACTGGCCTTGTTTCTTCTGGCTTTCTGCGAGTGAGGTTCGACACCTACGTCAATGGTCGCAGTCGCGAATGGATTGAAACGCCCAAGAAGAAAATGTCGGTTATCCTGCCTGATATTATAAGCGCCATTATCGCGGCGGGACCACTTTTGGCAGAGGAGGCGCGGGAGCGCGCAGAATGGCACCGCCGCTACGAACAAGAGCAGGCAGAACGCCGTGAGCGCCAAAGACAGCTGGAGAGTGACCACAAGCGCTGGTGTCGATTTCAGGAGCACGCGGAAAATTGGAGGGAGCGCGAGCGGCTTTTGGTATTCATCGCCGAACTACGCCGTCGTCTGCAAATTGAGGGTGATGCCGACATTGAAGGTAGACCTCTCAGCGAGTGGATTGGTTGGGCCGAAGAACGGGCCCTTTCCCTCGATCCATTCCAAAACGGTCTGAAAGGGCTTTTTGAAACGATAAGCTTTGACTGATTTTTTGCGCACGAAGAGGTAGTCCCCCAAGGCATTTAGAAACATCAAGCAAGTGGCGCAGCCGTGGTGGAGAGCAGGTCATACAGTAGCGCCTATGATGCGATTAACCTTTAAGGAGATGGACTCGAATCTACTTCGCCCCCAAGATGAATTTATTAATCTATATTTGGAGTGATTATGCCCAACTTTTATGTAAACCAAAATCAGCAAGCTAACGGCGATAATGAAGTACACAGAAGTGACGATGTTGGATGCCAAAACCCTGCCTCTTCTGCTAATCGGGTGGATCTTGGGTGGCATTCTGATTGCCATGGTGCAGTTCAAAAAGCGAAGTCTTCCGGCTACAAGGCAAATGGGTGTTACTACTGTTGCAACGCCTGCCATACGACTTAAGCACGCCCCCATGCGAGCTTTTTACTAAAAGCTCGCATAAAGCCACCCGCCAGAAACCGAATAAAACAAGGCTAGAACGGCACATCCATTGATTAGAGCCTTTCTTCATGCAAGCTTTACAGTGATAATACTACAAAAGCCTGCAAGGATTTCCCATGTCTGCCACTCCCGAAACCACCTGGAATAAGGGGCGTGTGGTGGGCAAGAAGCCACCCCTCACGCCTGACCAAGTATCCCTGATCCGATTGATCCTGCGTCAGGAGCGCGCCTTACGTGATCTGGCGCTGTTCAACGTGGCCCTCGATACCTGCTTTCGAGGCTCTGATTTGGTGCGCCTGCGGGTTTCGGATGTGATCACCCCGGCAGGGGTGCGTGAGATCGTCGAAATCCGCCAGAAGAAAACCGAAAGCCACAATGCCCGTCCGGTCCAGGCGCGCCTGTCTTCCGATACGCGGGACAGTCTGCGGGCCTATCTTACCGTCCCTGAAAAGCCGCGACATTGGTTGTTCACGGGGCAGGGGGCTCGCTGGTCTCACGCCCATCTCAGCGAAAGTCAGCTCTGGCGGCTGCTCAAGTCCTGGTTGGAAAAGGCGCGCCTCGATCCCAGCCTCTATGGCCTGCACTCGCTGCGTCGGACCTTCCCGACCCATATCTACCAGCAAACAGGCAACCTGCGTGCCGCCCAGTTGCTGCTCGGTCATGCTAGCATCGAGAGCACCAAGGAATACATCGGTACTGAACAGGCCGAAGCCTTGGAAATTGCGCGCAAGCATCATCTCTGAACAATGCATACCTATCTCGAAAAGCGTCAGTCTGCTAAGAACGTCGCCCGGTTCTACCGGATGACCGTCATACCCAACCTGTTTGGCGAATGGGCGCTTTCCCGGGAATGGGGCCGCATAGGGCAAGGCGGGCAAGTTCGCATGGATTGGTTTGATAGCGAGGATCAGGCGATCGGGGCACTAATTGCGCTTGAAGCAGTTAAGAGGCGGCGGGGATATTGGGTTGAGCCCCAGCAACTCCTTATGTTCCATCGGTAAATATGAGCGCTGGAAAGTAAGTGAGCCATCCAATACCCTATGTCCTTAGGACATAGGGTATTGGATGGCAGAGGTCAACTGGACTCTCAATTTTATCCCACCCTTCCCCTTGACAGTTCTCAGTACGATATCCATATGTCCTTAGGACATATGGATATCGTACTGATATGAACTTTACCGAAGGTTTAGAAAAAGCGCTCCTGCATCGTGATCAGCCAATCATCACGTATTATGATTTTTTCATATTAGGGCATGGGCTTTTCGCCGCAAAATTCTGGGACGATGAACCCCTCAAACGAATGCCGCAAGGGTGGGACCAAACACGCGCGAAGAACGCGATCAAACGCCTTGAAACCAAACGTGTTCTCACAGCTGATTCCGATTTTCGATCCAATGTATGGCGCGTAACTCAGGCTACACGGGCCGGTACTGCTGAAGAAGTGGCATGCATTGCAGATCCATTCTCTTACGTATCCCATCTGTCGGCCATGCAAAAATATGGCCTGACAGATCGCAACCCTCAAGCGCTCCACATGACCACACCGAAACGCAGCATTTGGAACACTCTTCGGAATGCAAGGGTGCGTGAAGACTTACCCGATGTCGAAGATATCGAAAAACCAGTCCTGAATCGACCTGGGTTCAATGAGACAATTCGGCGCCGTCCGGTAATTGTTCACGTTTCCAGCCACCCCTGGACGCCCTCCTCAGTGAGCGATGAACAAACCCGTATTACCTCCATTGGCCAAACCTTTGCGGATATGTTGACCGAACCGGGCTTATGCGGCGGCATACGTCATGTCCTCGATGTCTGGGAGAAAGAGGCAGAGCCGTGGGTAGAGGAAATTATCAAGGCAGTAGATCAGCTTGATAGCAAAATCGCTAAGGTTCGCGCTGGCTACATTCTTACGGAAGTTATGGACATAGATCACCCCACCATCCACAACTGGAAGCAGTATGCCCAAAGGGGTGGATCGCGCAAACTCGACCCCGATGCAGAGTATGCGCCTGTATTTTCTGAGATGTGGATGATTTCGATAAATGTCTGATCCTGACGAAACCATCGACTACGGTGTTGTGGATGTCGATGTCAGAGCATGGGTTGATGCAGCACGCACAGACCCAACACAACATCGAGACAGACAGATCGCTGAGATCGTACTCGCAGCAATAGGCTTGGCTCCCAGTTTGAAAGACACGTTGATCCTCAAGGGTGGAGCGGCGATGGCTCTCGCATTTAACAGCATCCGACAGACAGGTGATATTGATTTTTCATCGACAATGGAGCCGTACGGACTAGCTGAAAAAATTTCAGCAGAGTTGGATCCATTATTTTCCCGTGCGGCCATCCAACTGGGGTATTTGGACTTAATCTGCCGCGTCCAAACTATAAAAAAACTCCCCAAGCCGCTCAACTTTGAAGACCATAATTTCCCAGCCCTGCTGGTTCGGATTGGCTCGGCAAAACGCGGCTCCAAAGAAGAGCAAAAGTTAGTGAATGGTATTGCGCCAAGGGTCCTCGACTTAGAAATCAGCTTCAGAGACCAGGTCTATTCCTACCAAGAACTAAATCTCATCGGTGCGGGCGTCGCCGTTCGCGCATTCACCATGCAAGAGCTCATCGCCGAAAAGATGCGCGCTTTACTGCAACAGCCGATTAGAAAGCGCAACCGCCGCCAAGACGTCTATGATATCGCCTATTTGATAGAAGACCATGATTTTAGCAGGGCCGACAAAGCGGCAATTCTGGCAACGCTAATTGAGAAATGCCGCAGCCGGGGGATCGATGCGATGCCAGAATCTATGGATGAGCCGGAAATCAAACAGCGTGCCCAAGCCGACTGGGAAACGCTCGCCCTCGAAATTGGCGACCTGCCGCCCTTTGAAGAGCGCTTTTCGCTCATGCGTGACCTCTATGTTTCGCTGCCATGGGGCGGCATCAAGAAAGACCACTAATTCATGAATTTGTTCAATCGTAAGACCCTAAAGCGCCATATCAAGGCTGATCCGATCCCGTCAGAGCATCTGGCTGCACTGGAAGCCTGGGCGGAGCTGATCAGCTCGGGCCGGATTGAACGCTTGAAGGAAACCGCCCTACATGGGCAGTTTGCCTCCAAGATCGTTGAAGGGGTTCTCGGCTACCACGGCGCGGCTGGTGGCGCAGATTACAACGTTTCAACCGAACAGAATATCCTGCGCGGCAGCGTCGATCTCGCGCTTGGGCGTTTTGGCGGCAAGACGCCTGACATTGCTGCACCATTCGAGCTGAAGGGCGCGGATACCCGCGATCTCGATGCGATCATGCCGGGCCGGAACAAGAGCCCCGTTCAACAGGCGTGGGAATACGCCATGAACGCGCGTGGCGTGAAATGGGTTCTGGTCTCGAACATGATCGAGCTGCGTTTCTACGGTTTTGGGGAAGGCACCTCGGCCTATGAAGTGTTCCGTCTCGACCAGCTGACGGACCCAGAAGAATACGCACGCTTCATGTTGCTCCTGTCGGCAGAAAATCTGCTGTCTGGCCGCACGGCTGATCTGCTGAAAGAAAGCCGCCGCGAAGACAAGGACATCACAGACAGCCTGTATCAGGACTACAAGGACTTGCGCCTCAAGCTCCTGAGCGCCGTTCAAGAGGCCGATGCCTCGATCGCGCCCCTCGATGCGATCGCCCTCGCGCAGAAGATCCTCGATCGGGTGCTGTTCATCGCCTTTGCCGAAGACACCGGCTTGCTGCCAGACAACACGCTGGAAAACGCCTTTGTCGCGCGTGATGCCTACAATCCTCGCCCTGTCTGGGACAACTTCATGGGCTTGTTTCGAGCGATTGACGAGGGCAACAGCGAGCTGAAAATCCCGCGTTACAACGGGGGCCTGTTCCGCGAAGACGCGGTGATCAATGGGCTGACCATACCCGATGACATCTGCGAAGGGTTCAAAACCTTGGGCGGGTATGACTTCGCCTCCGAAGTCTCGGTCACGGTCCTCGGCCACATCTTTGAACAATCCATCGCGGACGTGGAACGCCTGCAAGCGATCGCGCGCGGTGAAGAGGAAGAGCCCGAAAAAACCACCGGAACAAGCGGGCGGCGCAAGCGTGACGGGGTGGTCTACACCCCTGATTACATCGCGCGCTTCATCGTGGCCGAAACCTTGGGCACGCATCTGCGGGAAATCTTTGAAGACACCTTGCGCGACCACGCCAAGAAGGGCGCGGATGTCACCAACTACGAGAACATCCCTTGGCGGAAAAAGTCGGCCGAGCTGGAAGCCTGGCAAGCCTATCGCGATCGCCTGAAATCCTTGCGCATTGTCGATCCCGCCTGTGGCTCCGGTGTGTTCCTGATCATGGCCTTCGACTTCATGAAGGCCGAACTGACCCGCGTGAACGACAAGATCAAAGATCTACTGCCCAAGGTCGAACATTTTGGCGATCTGCTCGACTATGTTCCGGACAGCGAAATCCTGACCGACAACCTCTTCGGCGTCGACGTGAACGAGGAAAGCATCGAAATCACCAAGCTTTCGCTTTGGATCAAGACCGCCCGGCGCGGCAAGGTTCTCGACAGCCTCTCGGGCAGTATTCGCGTCGGCGACAGCCTGATCGAGGACAGCAACTTCGCCTATCTTGATCATGCCTTCACTTGGGAAACCGCCTTCCCCAGCGTCTTTTCCGAAGGCGGTTTCGACGTGGTTCTGGGCAATCCGCCCTATGTGCGGCAAGAGCTAATTTCCGACCTCAAACCATACTTACAAAGACGATTTGAGAGTTATCACGGCGTAGCAGATCTATTCTGCTATTTCTACGAGCGCGGCCTGCGCCTGCTAAAGCCGGGCGGGCGCTTGGGTTACATTTCTTCCTCGAGCTTCTTCAAAACTGGATCAGGTAAGCCACTACGCGAACACTTGTTGCGCGAGGCTACCCTAGAAGGCGTTGTTGATTTTGGCGACCTTCAGATATTCGAAGGTGTGACTACCTACCCAGCCATCCTGACCATGAAGCGCGGGGGCGCGCCCAAGGGGCATGAACTGCGTTTTTGGAAGGTGGACACCCTGACAGAAAACAACTTCCAAGCTGCATGGGAAAAGGTTTCAGGGCCCTACCCCCAAGCCGCCCTTGGAGCGGGATCGTGGGAACTGGAAAACCCCGCTCTTCGATCTCTACGCGCGAAGATAAGAAAAGATCGAAAGACTCTTCAGGAGGTTTATGGGTCACCGTTTCGTGGAGTTCTGACCGGGTTCAATGCTGCTTTTGTTGTCGACACGCCCACCAAGGAAAAACTCTGCGCTGCAGACCCACGATCAGCAGAACTGCTACAGCCCTTCTTGCTGGGCAAAGACCTGAAACGTTGGCGGATAGAAGCACGCGGCTTATGGCTAATTTTCACACGCCGTGGCACGAATTTGGATGACTATCCAGCAATAAGAAGTCATCTTGAATCCTATAGAAAATCGCTGGAGCCGAAGCCAAAAGACTGGAAAGCCTCCTCGCCAAAAGAGAAATGGCCCGGAAGAAAGTCCGGAAACTACAAGTGGTTTGAAATTCAAGATACGGTTGACTACCACAAGCAGTTCAAGTTGCCCAAGGTCATATACAATCGCTTCGTTGATAAGCCACAATTTCTCTTTGATGAAAGCGGTATTCTAATAAACGATGCACCATATTTCATACCAAATGGCGATAAATTTTTGGCTGGGTATCTGAATTCCACGATTGGTTGGTGGAACATACTTTCTTTTGTTCCCAATCTTCGGGGAGGCTTTGTTCAGATTAATGCTGAATATATTTTACCTGTCCCAATCCCACAGGCTGATCAGGAACAGCGACTTGCCGTCGAACGTAAGGTTGACTGCGCGCAAGTCGCAGCCCAAGCCCGCTATGCCCTGCAAACTGCCCTGACACGCCGGATTGTCGATCTTTGCCCACCTGGCCGTGACCCCAAGCTGACAACCCGGCTCAAGGAATGGTGGACCCTGCCCGACTTCGCCGCCTTCCGCGCTGAGGTGAAAAAGGTATTCAAGGCTGACATCCCCTTGGCAGATCGCTCCGACTGGGAAGACTGGATCAATCGCGACCGCGCCGAGATCGCCCGCCTGACGGCCGAAATCGCCCAGGCTGAAGCCCAGATCGACAGCATCGTCTATGATCTGTTCGATCTGACCGAAGACGAAATCGCGTTGCTGGAAAGCGTGGTGTGACGTGCCCCTGCATCAGGCAATGAACGCTCGGGGGCTTCGGCGAAAGATCAAACGCCTCAACTCAGAAACACCACAGCACAAACGGCTTGAACAGGCGCTGCAAGAAGGCGTGGGTTTCGGCAACGCCTGGTACGACAGCCAAAAGGAACACTGGCTCGGATGGCTTGCCGAATATGATGGTCCCGGGGCTTATGGTCGACAAACAGGAAATTCGCGTGACGCGCGGTATATCTACAATCACATCCAATGTGCGCCAATGTTGTTTTGGTTGGCCGAAGCGGTAGAAATACCCGCAGGCACGCTCGAACAAGCCTTTAACGATATCGTAACCGCCCCTGAAAAAAACGCGAGCCAATGCTCTGCATTTCGCAAGTTGATCCCTTGGAAAATGATCGAAGCGCGTTTGCTGGAAAGACGTCAGGATAGCATTTTATCCCATGTCCTTGCTCTGTTTGACGTACAGAAAGGGTCTTAAATGACCCGGAAATTTAAAATTTGATATTGAGGCGGCCCCCATCCTTTCGAGAAGGATGCTAATGAAAGTTACAGCCCTGAAAGGTCTTGTAGATGATCGATTGGGTCCAGATTGAACCAAATTGGCTGAGGGTATCTAAGGGACAGTAACGTGACAAAATTGCGAAGGTTTTGCCGCAGGGTTCTGTCGTAGTTGGCGGCTTGTTGTGATGAGAACAAGGAATTTGGCCAAAAAAGACCGTTTTCGGCATGTAGGTTTATGCCGCGACTGCGGCCGTTCCCGCATTGCGCAGCAGAATCTGACTGTAAGCGGCTCTTCATAGTGCGCGTCGCAAGGCCAGCCCACGGCGTGCCTCAGCGCAGGGTGATTGAGACGAAGGCTCGTGATTTCCTATCAACGCCGCCATGCGCGTCGTCCAGCTTACCTTCGAGGACCGCAGAGCGGGTGCCGAGCCCGTTCGGCTCCTGTCCCGGGAGCGAGCATCCCGCGATGACCTCGTCCATCAGGGCCCGTGTGGTGAGGCTGCGCAGGTTCGGCAGGTCGCCGTTCCGGTAGTTTCCCGTGCGATCCCCGATTGGGCGCGTCACGGTCGGGTCGAGGAAACGCCATTCCCCAAGTGGCGTGCCCGCGTCGGGGTTCGCAAGCGGATGCAGATCAATACGATCAGGGCTACGCGAAGGCAGGGCACGCGACCAGTCGGACCGCTCGCCATCAGCGTAGCCCCTAACGAAGATTTCGGCGTCCACGGCAAGTGCCTGGAGCTGCAGGCGCAGATAGGCGTATTCCGCGAGGACGACGAGCTGCTCTGGAAGGCCCTCGTATTTCTCCAAGGCTGAAATCCTGCGTATCGCGTCCTCTAAAGAGACGTCACCGGCGATCGACGCGTTCACGGCGTCGCAAATCGCGGGCGCGATCTCCTCAAGTAGACGCTCCATCTCACCCTCGCCGTACTGGTTCTCAAGCGTGAAGCGCTCGCTCTCGAACTCGAAAAGGCCGAAACCTCGGTCTAGGGCATCCCCCTCGTTCTCTGCAAAACGGCGTGCGTAAATCTCATAGTTCGCCACCCCCAGCCTACCGACGATCTCCAGCAGCGGTGCCTCGCGCAGGGCAACGTAACTTAGCTCTGTATTAATCGCGCCAATCCCCTCTCGGACGCGGCGCAACTCCTCACGCTCACTTTCGCTTAGGCGAGCCTCGCCGACGGCCGAGGCAACATCGCGTGCCACTTGGACCGCATTAGCCGCCTCGGCCTCTGCGGAGCGCAACTTCTCCAACAACGCTGCCTTTTCTCTTGTTGCGGTCTGAATTAATGCGGTTGCCTGCCGGATTGTGTCACCAAGTTCACTCAACAGTTTGTCCTTACGCTCGATTACGTTTTCTAAGCGAGAGATTTCCCCATTCCGTTCCCGGATTGTGACAGAGGCGGATTGGGTTGCTTCTTCGAGCTTGGATATCCTTTCGTCCTTGGCCGAGATCGTGCCGTTCAAGGTTTCGATCGTTGCGTCGCGTTTCCCGATTCTCTCATTGAGCGTCGTCTTATCACCTTCCAGCGCCGCTATCTGGTTCGCGTGTTGCACAGCTTCGATTCCGGGCAGTCCAAGAGCTACGAGGGCTGCCGACATCGCCACCAAGACCACCCCTAGAGAAAGGCTAACCCTTCCGATCGGAATGCCGAACACGCTGAACTCTGCAGTCTGACGGTCGTCGCTCTCAGTGGACACACGGCGCGAAGGGGACGTCGTCCGGATGAGAAAAAAGATTCCGGCAACGAAGAGAGCCACTGCTGTGGCGACTATGATCCAGTGGCTTGGAGTCAATGCACTAACCCGAAAGAGGTTGACTGCCTGAAGCTTAGCTGAGTGCTCTCCGTCGGATCAAGGAAGATCGATCCCGCCTGAGTTCCTAGCAGCCCCTTCAACTTGTCAGCAAAATGAGGCGCATTGGCGTGTCTCTCTGCCAGAACTCGACCGTAGGTCTCAGATTCAACAGTGGCGATAGCTAGTACGCTTGCAGATAGATTGTATATAAAAGCTATTGCTTTTTTATACCGAACTATACTAAGTATATAAAATATAAGCCAAGGAGCATAAAATGTCCTCAGTTTTACTGATCTTCACAAGCAAGCAACACGACGACATCATCGAACTAGGCGGCACCGGTTGGTGGAAGGTCGATCCTATTAAGGCACGTAGGGCTACACATGTTATTCTTGTTCATAACGCGCATGATCGCCTCAGATCAGGCGATCCAGATCGCCACGGGCAATCCTTCATGATCGCAACCATACGTGATGTTGTTCAGGATGAAGACGGGCGCTGGCTTATCCAATTTGATGAGTTCGCCAAGACTGACGCTGGCGTTGAATGGCCGGGTTATCGCAATCCTGTGACATATGTAGATAGCGATGAAATTCTTGGGCAGCTTACTATTGGAGATTGGAAAAAAATGGCCCCTGTCAGTTTGGAGAACGCTAAGGAGTCCCGTCGTCGCGATGACGCATCTGTCTCTAGGACGGAGGCCCGTACAGCGGATTCGAGCACCAATGATCCAACTCCAATTGGAGCAATGACCTTCGGCCAGATAATTGATCACCACCGCGCTCTTTTGGCTGGCGATCTCGGCGTTGAACTGAGCGCAGTGCGCATTTCAATTGAGGCTAGCTGAACGCTAATGCCCATCCTCTCCGGAACGATTGGGACCTAACACTCACTTCCTACTGTTCGAGATTTAAAAGGCTACTTAACCAATGAGCGACTACCTAAACACTCGCGACGACGAAGCCTTGGACTTGCTTATCAAACGTAGCGAAGCCGTCCAAAAATTGACTCCGCAAGAACAGGAAAACCTGGATGCAGCAAAGCGCATTCTGGCGGAACGCAGTGCCGCCAAGGTGGCACCCCATTTCGACATCCCCCGTGCTATCGCCTTTCTGGCCACGGTTGCCAAAGAAGGGCGCCTTTGCAACTATAAGGAATTGGCGTTGGCCTGCGTCAACAACCCCGGGGCCGAATGGTCTACCTATTACCGAAAAATTGGCGGTCAGAGCGGGCTGATGCAATCAATCATCCGCCACTGCGCGGCCAACGATCTCCCTCAGTTCCCTTCGCTGGTGGTACGACAGAATGAAGTCAAGTCGGGACCGGATGTGCCGCCGAACCGCGAAGGCGAAGCCGAATACGGGTTCAAACGTGGTATGGTCGGGGAAGGTTTGGCAAAGCAGGGTGTCGACACCGACGCGTTGGTTATGAAACACCGCAAAGCGTGCTTTTCATGGGCGCAGGGGTAGCGAGTGCCGCCACGGACAGGCATCTTGCTACCAAACTCTGAGCTTCAAGACCGACCACCCGGGCAGGCCCAATCCGGACCTCGGATACGGCGCTGCACCTGCCAAAACCCATACGTTTCTGCCACCCGCGAAAACGACCATTTTTGACACCATAGCTGACAACTTTATTCTATTTCCGGGACTCCCAAAAGCGATGAGCGCACTTGATTACTAATCATCTTGACTCATTGATTAGTAATCATTATCTTCTATGCTGCAAGTAACCGTGGGAGAATGGATAAGTGAGAGTATGATGGAAGTCACGTCATCTTCAGGTGAGGTTTTAGCACGTGGGGAGCTAAAGAGCGCGGTTGTCTCGGCGATCGAACGTCTTGGCGCAAACGCTTCGCCAAGTTCAATCGATGCTTACTTGGCTCCTCGACTGGACCGCCTAACGGTTATGCAACAGGTGCACACCGCTTTAGTTCGAATGGAAAAGCAAGGGCTCGTAGAGCGCACTGCTCAAAAAAGCAGTTCTTCGCGAGGGCGACCGCAAACTATCTTTGGACTCACAGATCAAGGCAGAAAGAAGCTACTCCGATAACTTGGGTTCGAGATCCACTCGAGTCTATCTTACACAGGTGAGACATGGCAAATATCAGAAAACAAATGACAATTGCAGCTGCAGCTAGGGAGGCACTCAAGGGTGCTGAGCCGGGAGTATTGCGGGTGGCCGGTGTCGTTGAACGTACGAATAACTATGGCTTGTTCGTTGTGAACTCGGGTGGAAAAAGGTTCGGCTTTACTTTGGATAAAGTACGCCGCTACGCTGGCCAAGACCCTGAGAAAGTAGGGTTGAAAGTCGGTGATACAGTAGCTCTCAATGTTAGAAATGATCGCGTTCAGTCAGCTGATACCAAGGTACTAGCTGCAGATGCATTTCATTGATCTTGAGACTGTAAGCGAGACAGACACTCTTCCAGAACGCAGTGCTCCTGGGAGACTTCCGCCCTACTTGATAGAAAAACGGCTCTTACCAAACCCTGACAGCTTAATGATCGGCGACGTCATACTTATCTCGCCAAGATCACCCACAAAGAACCAGAAGAGAATCATAGCCAAGCAGCTGAGTGCACATTCACAAGACCATGCGTGCTGGACGCATGCTGCAATCTATATAGGAAGTGGCTTGGTCTGTGAGGCGGTGCTCAAGGGTGTGCGCGAGCACCCAATTCATGATTACTTTCAAGACTACAAGGTTCGTGTGCGCCGCGCATCGTTTGCATCGGAACATGAACGATTTCTCGTTGCTATACGAGCAATGCGTCGACTGGGGGCTCGGTATAGCTTCGGCTCAATCTATGTGATTGCCACTACTCCAGCACGGCGTTTTGCTAGGTCTGGAGGGCAAAACTACTCCCAAAGGGGCGGCATGAGGAGCATGATTTGCTCGATGCTCTGCTTTGATAGCTACTTCGAAGTTACTAACGAAAATCCAATTAACGATGCTGTATATCTGCCCACACCAGCTGACTTCAGCATGAGCAATAAATTCAACGACGTGAACGTAGGGCTGCTAAGGCTCCCGCAACCTGCGGTCGTCTAGTTGGACAACTTAACGTTCATTTATATGCTTAGGTATAGGCAAAAAGGACCGTTTGGGTCATGAAGAAAGACAGACCCTTTGTGCGCATAGATTTTGGCACGGATTTTACCGCTGCCGAACGAGGTGACGCGCAAGGTGATCCACAAGCCTGCGAAGTGGATCGCCAAGACCTTCGGGTGGTAATCCATGCCATGGCGACCGGCGGACCTTCCTATGTCCGCCGGTTCTATCAGGTGATAGACAGACTGGTTCCGTAGCGCCCTGTCAAAGCGCTATCTTCGGACCTGCATCCCGCCGCGTAGGGTCACCACGCGCTACGATCCCATCCCAAAGATCCTACTTTTGCCGTTGGCCTCGTTGCGACGGCTATTGTTGGCTGTATTTCCTGCCCCTGTGCATTAGGGTCTGTATTGAGCTTCGGTAAGTAACTTAGTGTCTTTGAGTGGCTCAAGCTGAGCCGCAGTGCCAGCATGTCAATAAAACTCTTTCCTCTGCCAGATGCACCCATCTGATACTGTATCGATAACATAGGGTTCCAGTTTCATGAAAAGTCATTCTATGCAGCACCAACTCAGCACCCTTGAACTAGTAGAACTACTGATCAAGAGGCTGTCGTTAGAGGCCTCTCAGTTTCACTTCATCTCACATAGTGTGACATTGAATTGGAGACAGAGATTCTTAACGACAGAAAAAAAGCTAGAAAATTTAGACACAGCCTGCCTGCGCGAACTGCCTCAAGATAATCATTTTATGTCAGGCCAAGAAGTTACAAGTGGCGGAGTAGAGAAGCTTCGAAACACTATCCTTGCTACATCTATATGCTCGAAATTTAAATGCAATGGTAACGTGTTCCATCTGCCTATCATGAACCTACACCCTGAGTTCGAAGCAAGTCCGACCGAACTACTTGAAATAACTTCAAAAATACAACCGATGCAGAAGAGTGGAATATTAACCACAGGTCGTTTCTATCATTATATGGGTGACAAAATAATACCAGAATGTGATTGGCCAGGTTTCTTGTCTTCATTTCTGATGCCAACGATACTTGTAAGCCCGAGATACATTGGCCATTCATTGTACCATGGCTTCGCACCACTCCGGCTGTTCCCATATCCGCCACTGAAACCTTGCAACCCAAAGCTAGTAGCCGGTTACGATCAAAGTTAATTTGATTAGGTCAGGAAAGCCCACCGTACGAGTAGTGCTTATACACCTGTTCATGATACTGTGCTCCGCTAATGGGATCATAATAGAACTCACACTCTACAATCGTATCACATCCAATTCCGTTCCACGTTCTAAATGCTGCCGTAGCAGCATTATTCTGAACATGTATCGCAGTATTCTCTGCAGGCCCGAATCCCCAGAGAGTTACGATATTTTTCCTTCCTTTTGTAGGGGACTGAACCCAAAGAAGAACATTTGCGTGCTCTTCCGCATCGGTGATCTCAAGCATGTTTTGCCCATCACCGCCCTCATGAAAAAAGTGCTTGTTCCTAAGCCCGAGCCCAACAACCTGCTTCAGGCCTAGCTCTATGATCTTTTCTCTAATCTCAGTTAGCAATTTTTCGTTTGCAAGAGCCTGCTCTGTTGCCGATAAATCTGTAAGAATGCTCGACATACAATATTCGGCTATTTCGTACCCGATCTCCCCAACTGCGAATACGTTTGGCACAATGTCTTGATCATCAACATCTTTCTGCCTCACGACCTTAGTTATCAACGCCGATCTATCGTTGTGTCGTCCCGATTCCTCGACCATGATTTCGCCGGGGTTAATTGTATGGTGACGGTGGATCAACCGCAGAGCGAGCACATCATGCACGTTGGCATCTATCAACCGTGGTGCTACGAACTTAACCAACTCCCGAAGCTTGTCGATCCGCTCCAACTCTCGATCAGCAACAATTGGATCGAGAAGTAGATTGTAATTTTCCGCAGTCATTGGTGTAAGCATTGTCTCATCTCCATGAATGGGTAAGCTATGTACGCTATAAGCCTAACCGAAGTCAGGAAGAACGATCCAGTTTTTTCGTCGTCCGTTGTGGCCGTCGAACAATACCTAGGTCGACTCCCCTTTAACGGGCTACTCAGGCAGTTAGGGGACACGCGAAACCTCCATGAAACTCTCTTCAGGCGGTTTCAACCCCATGAATATAAGGATGCATGTGGAAACTACCGAGGGACCGAAGGGACAACCGTAGAGAAATGGAACATCGGTCGCGACCCTTCGGCGCCTGCAGCATTCTCATCGGCATATCAGGATGTCGCACACGATATAGAGAGTCTCGCCGAAACCATACAGAGAATGGATATGAGCGACGCGCCTGATAGGTACTTCAGAAAATCTGTCTTTATATTCCAACGGTTTCAAACCATTCACCCATACTACGATGGAAACGGCCATATTGATCGCCTGATAATCAAGAGTCTTATGCGGAGGCACAAAGATATTTATGAGTACACAGACTTTCCAATATCACCACACCCGTTCACTACTGGCCTTCAAATCTGCATTGAAAACTACAAGCATCACCCAGAATTATTACAATCCTATTTTTTGAACTGGTTTAGGTATTAAGAGTAAGCTACCTGAGAAATATTTGGTAAGCTTTCGGTACCATCAGTTGCCCGATTGCATAGCTTATATTAGTGAGAGCATTAAAACCGGAGTGAACATGCGCTTCAAAACCTGCGTAACGTCCAGTCACGAACAGCTCACTATATGCCATAAATACAGAGTGTATAGATTGGATGACGTAAATCGGAGGCTTTTAGAGTTGCGAAATATGCCACATGACACCGATGAACACTTTATAGAAAAAATTGAACTTCGCGCTCTAAAGAGAAAATTTGAAGCTAGTTGTTAAGTATTTTAATTGGGTTAGGTTTACCTTTGCTTCCATTGGAAGATGCAAACTATTTTGTAGATCAAGAACGGGATTAATCCTATCTAAACTGTTCCATTCGACGCAGGAACTCCGGAATATTTCTATATTCCATCTTACGTCTAAAAACTCTGCTCAAATATTCTAGTAGCAGGAACTGCGACACAACCGTCAGCCCCAAACAATCGACAGAACAGGTCGATCTGATCCGTAGAAATTACCTCTACAGGAAAAAATCTTGAATGAGAAATAAGCCAAGAAGCACGGTGCCTACCATCCCCGATAGCAATAAAAGACCTATCCCCGGAATTAAAAAATATTCTCGGTAGAGCCAGACCATCCCTTTCGTACCAGTTTTGGTCCTGCCCAATACTGCTAAAATTTTTCAGTTCAGAAACTTTTTTGGGAAACTTATCATGTCCCCAACTCTCTCCTTTCGTAGAAAGCCAGCCCGCATAGAACTTCTTACTATCTACGATAACTACCCATCTATCGATTTCTTCGGCACCAAATCGTTGGAGGTGAACAAGAAAATCTTGCACGTCGAAACCAGAGACGCGCCAAACAACTTTATCTTCGTTATACCTTTCGACCGATGGTTTTTGAGTTTTGTCGGAACCGGGGCATATATTATGTGATATTTCACAAGATTGATGCACAAACCTTATAGTTCTTTCCAAAGGGTCTGATTGTATATAGACAGACTTGGGCCGACTAAAGATCGAAGAATTATTCTGTTTAAATAATTTCATCGTTGTCTTCCTCGTTCACGACTAGCCCATTTGTAAGACATCCGGTCGTCGTTTTCTCTCTTTCTTCCCAAGATAGCATTTCGTCGGCTTGAACTGACCGATGCGTCTCGCTCCTTTCCAACATTTTGAAGCTTTGTCTTTTCGGGCTCCACGTTCCGGCGCAGTATCGCTTCCCGACGCGCGTCCATACCCTCTAACTTTACAACTCCCTGCGGCCTCTCGACCTCACCCTTAGTCTTCTCCTTGATCCGTAGCATCACCGCTTCAGCGCGGCCCCAAAGCCGATCCAGCCGCTCACGGGCGGTGGCGATAAAGGCGCGCCCCCGCCCTATCAGCTCAAGCCGCAATTCCAACTGCCGCCAGCCCAACTTCTGGCGCTGTGCATTGCGCGCCTCTGCCGCGCGAAAAGCTTCACCGCGCTCGGTGACGACCCCGCGTTTTTCCAGCGCATTGGCCGATGGGCCAATTTTCGGCTCGGGCTCACGGCTGAGCTCGACCACTTTCTTCTCGCGCTCAAGCGCGAGTTCTTCTTGCCCGCCCCCGCGCGCCCGCTCGAGCTGTTGCTCGGCTTCGGCGCGCTGAACATCAAGGGAACGATGGTCGATCCGCTCTAACCGCCCTGCCCGCTCGAGGGC
>Ga0209345_10001875_pt1 | contig 24315 bp, 23 predicted proteins | sample Cruoilmetagenom7_FD_187294 | JGI IMG/M metagenome (GOLD analysis project Ga0209345, IMG submission 187294) | Oil polluted marine microbial communities from Coal Oil Point, Santa Barbara, California, USA - Sample 7 (SPAdes) (version 2) | ecosystem: Environmental > Aquatic > Marine > Oil seeps ...
GTGTTGGGACGCGAGGACGTGCCTCACGCCTTGATGCGGGACCGCTTGGCGCTGCGTGCAGCCGAGGCCTGTGTAACGTTCTCTGGCCGCCCGGAGCGGGCCAGGGAACTGCGCGACTTGCTTCATCTGCTGCGCCCCGGCGACCTGCCCGGACCGGCGGGTGAGATCTACTTGTCTTGGCGGCGTGCCACTGAACGGCCGGTGTCGGTCAAGGCTCTCGGCCGCGCCTTGCCGACCTTCGAGCCGGGCCAGATGGCGACGTGGCTGAATACGGGGCAGGGGACTCCTGTCGCCCGGGCCGCGACGGTGCTGGAGACGGTTCTGAGGGAGGCACCGCGGGCAGAAGTGCCGGCCCTGATCTTGGCGGAGGCGTCCCTCGCTCAGTCGCTTGGATGGAAACATCTTATACCATTGCTGGCCCCGGGCCTAAAACGTACGGACCTGCGCAAACAAGGTGATGACCTTCGCCGCGCCTGTCATCGAGCCCTCATCGCTTCGGCTGTCGAGGCTGGGCGCATGGCTGGCGATCTCACGCGGCGGGCAGAGCATGTCAAAGCGGTTGCGCCGAAGCTGCGCGCCAAGGGGGCAGCGAAAGCCGTGGAGATGTTTTTGGCACGCGACGCCGTGGCAGCAGCTGCACTGCCTTTGCCATCGCGCGCGGCTCGGCGGCTTTGCGACCGCCTTGTCGAGCTGGGGGCCGTGCGGGAACTCACCGGCCGCGACACGTTCCGGCTCTACGGGGTATAATATGGCCAAACAGCGCTCTGAACCGGAGCTGGACCGCGAGTTGGCCGACCTTCCGCCAGAGCTGCGCTGGCGCGAATGGATGCGGCGGATCGAAGCTGTACTGTTTGCCTCCGCCGCACCTGTACCGGGCGAGGATTTGACACGGGTGGTGGGGCAGGGGGCGGCAGTCGATCTGTTAATCGAAGACCTCATCGCTGATTTGGACGGGCACGCGTTTGAAATCGCGAAGGTGGCGGGTGGCTGGATGATGCGCACACGCTCTGCCTATGCCCCGGCGATCCGCACGGCTGCAGATGTTGGTGAACAACTGCTGGACCTGAATGAATTCGATGTCGCGGTGTTGGCGGCCATCGCTTACAATCAGCCGATCACACGTGACGGGCTGAAGGATATTTTTGGCAAAGAAATCAGCCGGGATTTAATTGGCCGCTTACATGCGCGCGATTTGATTGGAACGGGACCACGTGCGCCTCAAAGAGGGGCTCCTTACACGTTTGTGACGACAGAGCAGTTTTTGATCGCGTTTGATCTTGAGAGCTTGCGAGATCTTCCGAACAAGGAGCAAATGGTAGATGCCGGTTTAAGCGTAGAAAACACGGAAGCTGGGTGAATAGATGTTACTCGAACTGTTTGCCTTGTGAATGGTTTTAGCCTAAGCAACTTTAGGGTGTCGGGTGACGCCTTATTCTACTTCGGCTTGAACTTCCATGGGCCGCGGTAAACTGCGGCGGCCTTCGTTCCATTCCTTGGCTCTTGGGGGTCGTCGCCTTTCTTCGCATATCCCAGAGAGTTACATGGGTAGTGTCGCAAAGTTTCGGCCAAGCCGGAGGTAGATCTGCTAGCGGACACACCTATCCTGCGAGTGCAGCGAACTGCGCGAAGCCAGACTGCTCTGACTGGTCTGACTGGTCTGACTGACCTTTCCGGATCATGTGTGCTACTTCGATCCCCGCAAGAGTAGCCGAAGCTGAATTCAGCGATTTGAAGGTCTGCATCGGTTTGGTAAGTTTCTTGATGAAACGGTGATCCTGCTCAATGATATTGTTGAGATATTTTGTTTGCCGAACAGTGATCAACCAACTCCAGCCGCACATCACGAGCAGGCAGTTCATGTTGAACAGGCCAGCTGTGTTTGATCCACTTTTGTCGATAACAACTTTGTCCGGCCAGCCATTGCTGCCGATGGCTTTTATGAAAAACGCGGTGGCGGCGGCTTCGTCCCGGCGCTCAGAGAGCATGAAATCAAGGGTTCTTCCTTCCCTATCGATCGCGCGGTACAGATAGGTCCACTGGCCTTTGACCTTCACATAAGTTTCGTCCATCCGCCACGAACGCCCCGTCGATGACTTCCGGCGGTGCGCTTCTTCGGCAATCGCGCCCGCGTATTTCTCGACCCACCGGTTGAGTGTGGCATGATCTAAATCGACGCCGCGTTCTGCCATAATCTCTTCGAGGTCGCGATACGAAACGGGAAAGCGAACGTAGAAATACACGGCGTAAAGGATCACGGATTTCGGATACTGCGCGCCTTTGAAGCTTATCAAATCTGTCATCCTGTTGCCGTGTTCGGAAAACGAGGCTGCTAAACTGCGGCGCAATGCACCGCAACAAAATTCAGAAACTTTGCGACACTACCCCTGCTAGCGCATATCTCACCACTCGGGTGGGCGCACATCCTTCTCACCGGCGAATACAGGTGGCCCAAATGATGACCAAATAGCCTTAGCGTAGGATCCTGCACTCTCCGGCATCAGACCCCCGTTTTGTCGTCGTTTCTAAACGCTATTGCATCTGGGCAAATAAGATAGTAACTAATCACTATCTTTAGAGGCAATCAGATGACCACTGCCAGGAAACCAGCGGCTGAGCGTCAACAGGAAATCGTGGAAATGACCCTTCGTCTGGTAGTGTCGCAAAGTTTCGGCCAAGCCGGAGGTAGATCTGCTAGCGGACACACCTATCCTGCGAGTGCAGCGAACTGCGCGAAGCCAGACTGCTCTGACTGGTCTGACTGGTCTGACTGGTCAAACTGACCTTTCCGGATCATGTGTGCTACTTCGATCCCCGCAAGAGTAGCCGAAGCTGAATTCAGCGATTTGAAGGTCTGCATCGGTTTGGTAAGTTTCTTGATGAAACGGTGATCCTGCTCAATGATATTGTTGAGATATTTTGTTTGCCGAACAGTGATCAACCAACTCCAGCCGCACATCACGAGCAGGCAGTTCATGTTGAACAGGCCAGCTGTGTTTGATCCACTTTTGTCGATAACAACTTTGTCCGGCCAGCCATTGCTGCCGATGGCTTTTATGAAAAACGCGGTGGCGGCGGCTTCGTCCCGGCGCTCAGAGAGCATGAAATCAAGGGTTCTTCCTTCCCTATCGATCGCGCGGTACAGATAGGTCCACTGGCCTTTGACCTTCACATAAGTTTCGTCCATCCGCCACGAACGCCCCGTCGATGACTTCCGGCGGTGCGCTTCTTCGGCAATCGCGCCCGCGTATTTCTCGACCCACCGGTTGAGTGTGGCATGATCTAAATCGACGCCGCGTTCTGCCATAATCTCTTCGAGGTCGCGATACGAAACGGGAAAGCGAACGTAGAAATACACGGCGTAAAGGATCACGGATTTCGGATACTGCGCGCCTTTGAAGCTTATCAAATCTGTCATCCTGTTGCCGTGTTCGGAAAACGAGGCTGCTAAACTGCGGCGCAATGCACCGCAACAAAATTCAGAAACTTTGCGACACTACCGCTGTGAACTGCGTCTTGTTTCGTCGCGCAGAAGACAGGTTCACAGCTGTGAACTCATTGCTTAGGGGATCCGTCCACTTTCTCCCTGGGCGCGCTTTCCTGCGCAGAGCGCGGACTAACGAAAATCACACAGTCAGGTCACCATCTCCAAAGAGGTTTGGAAAGAGCCGCTCTCGATAATCCAACGGAAACGCCAACCGAACTGGCGTCTTCGGCGAGGCAGAAGTCAGGTATCCGGCGGCGGTCAGTTTACTCAGCGTGTTGCGAGCAGTACGCTCGGACGTCTTGAGCACAACCTGTGCGTCGCCTCGTTCCAGTGCGCCATGCCGAAGAACCGCCGAGATTAGTTCCGGCGCTCGCTTGTCATCGATGGTATCTGCAACAAGACGTCGATACCGCTGGTCCAATCCGCCGAGATCGAACAGCTTCGCAGAGAACGTGATCTGGTCGAGCGTCACTTTTAGGAACCATTCGCTGAACGCCTTCAATGCCGCCTCTGACAGGTTGCCGCGCCCGTCTCGGTCTCCGCGGCGTGGGCTGTCGGCCAGATCCATCATCCGTTTGTACTCGCCCCGATCGGTCAGCCCGCGGGCCAGCCCACGCGAAACGGACCAGAGCCCCTGGCCACCGATCCCCGCTGTGAGGGCCATGGCATGAGACATCAATCTGCTGACTCGCCCGTTGCCATCCGGAAAAGGGTGGATGTAGTTCAGCCGGTGATGTGCAGACGCGATCGCGATGATCCGTCCGCTCGAAGACCGCGCCGCAATTTGAAACCGTTTGTCAAAGTGATCCATGAACGCCGCGACGCGCGACGATGATGGAGGTAGGTGGCGCCCGACCGCAACTTCTCGATCGTCATCCTGGCGCATGCGTCCCGGAACGATGGGCTCTTGTGTGCCGTCGGGATGTTTGATGACCCGAAACTCGTCAGGCATCTCGTCGTAGAAGCTCTTATGGACCCAAGTCAGGAATTCGATAGATGTGGGGCAGGGCAGGGTGCCTACGCGATGCATCTCATCGATGGCCCGTTGAACGATGACGTGCGCCCGGGCCTCAAGGGCGAGAGGGCGAGTTTCTTCCTCAAGCTCGGCGCCAGCCAGCGCCTTTTCGATGTCGCGGGGCCGCGTGTTGTGTCCTTCGATCAGGTTGGAGTAGTAGCAGTTCATCACGCGGACGAGATCGGCAAGCTCGGCTGCGCTGTCAGGATGCAGCCCTTGTCCCAGCCCGGTGGCTTCCCTCTGGATGTCGACCGAAAGGTCTGCCAATTCTGTAGGAATATGCTCCTCGAAGAAGCAGGGTTCGATTCTGGCGGGTGTTTCCAGCATTTTTGCCGATCTTCTATGTTTGCAAAGTAATTGAAAAATATACACATTTCGGGCTTAGAGGCAAGGTTTTGCCGATATGCGTTGCCGATCTTGCCTGCCGATCTGAATTTGCTGTTCCAAATCAATGGCTTCTGGAGACGGCCCGGTATTGAGCCGTTTGTTGAGGACCCGTTGGTTCTTGAGAAGGACAGGGTCCGTACCCGGGAAAAGTGAAAGTGTCCTTCGGGTTTTGTGACTGACGGATGAGGGGCTTTGGGGTTCCTCGGACGGGTCCGGGCCGGGTTCCGGCCTGTCTTTCCTGATGAAGGGCATTCCCATGCAAACAGGTGTCTTGCGCGTGCTGCGCGCGACCGCTGCCTCATGGTGGCGACACAAGGAACTACGCCGAAATGGCGAGACGGAGCTGGCACGGCAGCTCGAGCGGAAAGCCGTTCTCCGCGATCTCGGCTATCTGAAGCAGGCTGCGTCATTCCCAAGCGCGCATGTGGTCTGCGGAGAAGTCGGGACATTCATCCATCTTGGTTGGACCACCGTTTCGACATTCGCGCCGATCGAGCGCTTTCCATTGGCCGCTCTAGCGGTCGCACGTGGGACGCCGTTCATCGATATCCGACCCGTCAACAATGTCATCGCATTCGCAAACCTGCCTCGCGTGACGCGAGACGGATCAGTCGACCCTGAGCCTTGGGGGCCCGGCAGGTCCGTCTCGCTGACCACCTACATCGACATGGTCGAAAAGCTCGGTGCGACGACCCTCAACGATCTGCGGCCCCGCCGGTCAACCTGATCCCCAATCTTCTCACCCACACACGAAAGGAGGCCAGCCATGGCCCGATCGCGCACGCCCAAATTCGATGCCTCCGAGGCAATCACAAACGAAATCATCCGCATCATCGAGCGCGGCGTCCTGCCGTGGCGCAAGCCATGGACCGCAGGTGGCAGCTCTCGTCCCCTGCGCGTGGGCGGAGAACCCTACCAGGGAGTGAACAACTTCCTGCTGACCATGCGGACCGTGATGGCGGGCCACAGCTCACCTTTCTGGATGACACTGCCGCAGGCCAATGCGTTGGACGCAAAGGTCCGCAAGGGTGAGAAGTCCTCCGTGGTGGTCTACTATGGTAAGAGCCGAACCCGGGGGCAGGGGGACGACGATCATGACGATGGTGATGCAGACGATCCTCGCGTCTTCCGTTTCCAGAAATCCTACCGCGTGTTCAATGCCTGCCAGATCGAGGGCTTGCCCGACAGCTTCTTCCCCGATCCCGAGCCAGCGCCCGAACATCCGCCATCCGAAACCATCCCGCATATGCAGACCTTTTTCGAGGCCATCGACATCACGACCGTCTTCACGGGGACGGAAGCCTACTATCTGCCGCCCGTGGATAAAGTCTTCATGCCGTCGATCGCGCGGTTCGAGAACCCGCGGAACTTCTACGGGGTCTGGGCGCATGAGCTGGCCCACGCCACAAAAGCCCCCCATCGATTGAACCGTGATTTTGGCCTCTCGAAGTTCGGCAACACCTCTTACGCGCGCGAGGAGATCGTTGCGGAGTTGACCTCCGTGTTCCTGGGCCAGACGCTCGGCTTCACAGCGCATACGCTCGAGATGAACGCGGCGTATCTCTACAACTGGCTGCGCGTTCTGCGCTCGGACAAAAACGCGATCTTCAAGCACTCCGCTGACGCGCAGCGCGCCTGCGACTACCTGATCGCACGCTCGGAGGCGGGCAGGGCAGGGGAGGGCGCCCAGGCCGCTTGAGCGGTCTGTGCCGGTAAAAGAAAAAGTGGGCTTTGAGAAGGGTGTTTCAACTTCTCAAAGGAGATCCCCATGACCATGACCGCACACCCCCAGACAGACCGCCCGGATTCGACCGTGATCGCAGCGCAGAACGACGCGTTTCGCAAGCTCGCATGCCTTGGGGTGCCGCCCGCGCAGCCCATCCAGGGCCGCATGCACGTCACCCGCTCGCTTATGGAGGCCGGTGACGGCTTCATTGCCGAGGCGGTGAAGGCAACCGGTGAGTTTGCCACATTCGAGCCTGAGAATGACCCGGAAGGCTGGCACGATTTTGGCGCGGTCGAGATCCGGGGCGAGACCGTGTTCTGGAAGATCGATCTCTATGAAGCAGACTCGGATTTCCGCTACGGGGCTGAGACCCCGGACAATCCTGCCACCACCATGCGCGTGCTGACCATCATGCTGGCGCGCGACTGGTAGGGCAGGGGACTCCTCCCCCTGACATCTGAGACGATGAAGGCCCGCTGCCCCTCAAAAGGGAAAGCGGGCCTTTTGTCGTGGTGATCCCTGAAGCCGGGGATTGGTTACGCGCGCGCGCGGGCCACACCTCACCCACCTGGAAGGATATCCCATGACCGCAAGCTTTGCCCCTCTCACCGTCGCCATCGGCGATCTGGTCCCGCATCCTGCCAATGTGCGCAGCAACGCGCCGGAAACCTATGATCCCGAGAACATCGCGCATCTGAAGGCCAGCATCGCTGTACTGGGCCTGCTCCAGCCGCTCTTGGTCCAGAAGCTCGACGGCAAATATGCTGTCCTCGCCGGTGGCCGACGCCATGCCGCGCTGAAGGAGCTGGTCGCCGACAAGACCGCGAAGGGGTTCACTGCGAAAACCAAGGTGGACTGCCGCCTTGTCCCTGACGACTGCGACGTCACCACGGCCTTGTCGCTCGCCGAGAACATCACCCAGGCACCGATGAACGCAATCGACGAGTTCGAGGCTTTCGCCCGGATGATGAAGGTCGACGGCCAGACGCCCGAGACCATCGCAAAGACCTTCGGCACCACGGTGGCCGCCGTGAAAGGCCGGTTGCGCTATGGCCTGATCCACCCGGACATCCGCGCCGCGGCCCGGGGCAAGGTGATCACGCTCGACACGATGAAGGCCTTCGCCGAGCACCCGAGCCAGGAAGCGCAGCGCCAGATCTTCGAGGCGCTCACGAAAGACGGCGGCTATCTGCAGGCCTACACCGTCCGTCAGGCACTCAAATCCCGCGGTGTGCAGGTCAGCGACGACATCGGGGCTTTCGTGCGCGAAGACTACGAGGCACGCGGCGGCGCCGTCGCGGCTGACCTTCTGGAAGAGCATTCCGTGCTCGAGGATGCGGCGCTGGTCGAGACCATCCTGCTCGAGAAGCTCGGTGCCGCCGCCGAGGACGCCCGTATGAGGCTGGGCTTTGCCTGGGCCGATGCGATGGCCCGCTATGATTACGCGACCATGGCCGACTACGGCCGCGTCTATCCCGGCCCGATCGAGCCTGATGAGGCTGCGCAAAAGCGCGTGGATGAAATCACCGCCGAACTCGAGAAACTGCAGCTCGAGATGGAGGATGAGGGGCTCGAGGACGGTGCCTACAACGCCCTTTACGAGCGCGTGGACGCCTTGGAAGAGGAAGCCCGCGATCTGCAGGAGGCCTACAGCGCCGAGGACCTCGCCCGCGCTGGTGTGATTGCCTCGTGGCAGGGTGGGCAGATCACGCTCCATATTGGCCTCGTGCGCCCGGAAGACGCCGCCAAAGAGGAAGGCGCGCGCGGCTCCGCGAGTAATCCGCCCGGGGAGGAGGCCCCGGACTCCGGTGAAATCACCTATCCAGCCTCACTGGCCGAGGATCTCAAGACAGAGCGTGCCATGGCCCTTGGCGCTGCGATGGCGCTGCATCCGGAGGCCACGCTCGATCTGACGCTCTTCAAGCTGGTCAGTGACGTTCTGGTCAGCGGCATGAGTGTCACGCAGGCGATCAAGAGCGAGGCCCGCAAGGAATACCGTACCCACGCCAAGATGGACGAGATCGACGAGACCTCGCTTGAGCAGGTGGCGGCGGCGCATGATGCGCTTGATCTGTCCTGGCTCGATGACACCCGCGCGCCCGCCGATCAGTTCGCGGCGTTTCGCGCGCTCGATGCAGGGGAGAAGGCCAAGCTCGTGGCCTATGCCGCGGCCAGCACCACGCAGTCCTGCTTCGCGCGGGACCGCCAGCGCGACAGCCTGATGCATGCGTTCGAGATCGAGATCATGCCCGACATTCGCGCCCACTGGACGCCGAATGCGGCGCTCTTCAACCGCTTCAAGAAGGCCTGGCTCCTCAAGATCCTCGGTGAAGATCTGGGTCTGACCCAGGAGGCGGTGACGCTCGCCTCGTCGAGCAAGAAGGAGATCGTCGCCTTTTATGACAAGCTCTTCGCCGAGCCCTTCGCCACGCTCACGGACGCGCAGCGCACTGCCGTGGCCGCCTGGTGCCCGCCGATGATGCAGACCGCCGGTGTCGCCTGCGATGAGGCGGAGCCCACCGTGGAAACCCCGGAATCTGACGGCGAAGTCGCGCAAGCGGCCTGAGTCCTCACGCGACCCGCGCGAGGCGCAATGCCCGCGCGGGTCCATCTTCCCACACCGAACAGAAAGACATCCCCATGGCTATTCTCAAGTTCTCTGCCTCCGCTGTTGCGGCGCAGATCGCCCATGCGCGCGCCTGCAAAACCTTCCTGCCCAACTGGAACGGGCCCGTGGACAGGCCCGCCCTGATCCTGATCGTCGGCAATGGTGTGCATCTGCGCTCAAATGGCATCGATGGCACGACCACCCGTATCGTCACCACCGAACAGGCAGATCCCTCCTTCGCCTTCGCCGACGGCATGAACCCGTTTCGGGACACAGACTGGATGGCGCAGCGCCGCATGGCGTTTCGTGATCTGACCGGCCAATTTTACACCGACATCCTGGATGACGTGCAGGTGCTCATTGACCGGGGGCGGGGTGCCATCCGGCTCGCCACCGATGGCCACAGTATCCGCGTCTTCGTGCGCCGGGCCTCGGACTATCTCATCGGCGGGACCTACGAGGTGCCCTCGGGCCTCGGCGGCACCTTCAGGGTCATCCTCAAGGATGCCTGCGACACCTTCGCGATCGTGCAGAACTGCGGCAATTGCGAGGATTTCGACGCCATGCAGCCCTACCGCGTGCCGCTCGATGCGCTGATGGAAATCGATGATCGGAGGGTGGCGTGATGGGTTGGCTCTTCTACACCGACGGCCGCGTCCAGACCTACGTGGATGAGAAAGCGGAGATTGCCCGGCTCTGCACCTCTCATGGCGAAAGGCGCAAAACCGAACTGGTCAAGGCATGCAAGGTCGGCTCCACCTGGTATGCGGCGGCAAGGGTCACCAATCTCGACGGCACCCACGTCGAAGACACGACCTATGTGACCGATGCGGATGGCTCCGTCACTTTCGGCGCTGTCTTCCTCACCCGATACGATGACGGCTGCTGGGGCTACAAGGACATGGAGGAAAGCGCTGGCCCGAACGAATCTCGTGCTCCCCTTGGGCTGATCGAGCTTCTCTCCAACCTGAAAGATGAAGGCAGCTACGCCCATGCCTGGCGTCAGCGCTGCCGGGATTGGGCTGCGATCCCGGACTACGAGGAGGGCGACAAGATCAAGCTCGCAGCACCGGTCACGCTCACCGATGGCAGCACCTGTCAGATTGTCACCGCGACGCACTACAGGCGGGGGCGGCAAAAACGCCGCTGCTACCGCATCGAGGAAACCGGTGGGCTCGTGCGGCTTTCGAAGGCCTCGCTTGCGGGATCGGAGCTGCTCAGCTCCGCAAAGTGCGCGGCAAGTCCTGTGCTGGCCGAGTTTATGGCGGGGCAGGGAGAATGAAATGGAACTAGCCGATGGCGGGTCTGAGCGGACCTTCATCATCAATCAGTTGAGAGGCAGCCGCGCGGACTTAGCCGCCGTCGCCCTTCTTGGTGTTTGCTGACGCAGCATCCGCTCGCATGCGCGGCACGCTCATTGCTGCGTTTCAGTAGATTTCGCCAGACCGGTCATACAATGCCAAGACAATGCTCAAATCTCAATCTGTCTTTTCGCTGCAACCAAATCTGATCGTCGGGGAGCAGGACAAAGCTGATTTGTGCAGTCGCTGCTATTACTGATGCAGAGAGTTTTGCTCTCGCGGCGCGCAGAATTCGGTGGCGCAGCAATTGCTCCGAACCGGTCGGTCAATCACACCTAACCCGGCAGGTTCCAAACCGAATCCTCGCTGCAATCTGGTCCAACAATCGAGGGGCGGGGCATTTCTGCCTTTCGCAGCAACCAACGCCGAACACTTGTTCTGGGCAATCGGGTGCGTCATGTCGCAAGAAGTAGAGGTGGCTTTCTGCGAGAACTTGAACGCTAACGAAAAGCAGCCAGACTATAGAACCAAACCATCTTTAGCGGACGCGGGTGGTTTCCCGTGACCATCCGTGATCCGGTTCGCTATTCTGCGCTGCCTCTAGCCAAGACCACGTTTGATGTGTGTGGAAAACGCATCGCTGGTCCATCAAGGCACTCGTCGAGACCTAAAAGGAATGTGTCCACGGCACGGTCGATGCTGTCTTCGGCAAGTCCAGAAAGCTTATCGCCGGTGTGCATTCCACCCATAGCACCTGCTGCAAATGCTTTGGCGTCGAGGTGGTAGAGGTCTAGGGTAACTGACTCTACTTCGACATCGGAAAAACCGGCATCCTCGAACAGCACCCGGAGCTCATCGCCATCTGGCAGGCCACAGATTGCCCGGACTGCGTCACCTGCTGCCTCACCCACATGGGCATCCAACGCCTCCGCTTGCGCCTTTAGCATTGGGTTGACATCAAGCTCTCTTTGTACACAAAACACAGCCCGGCCTTCTGGGCGCAGAACACGTCGCAGTTCCCGCAAAGCGGCCGGTCGATCTGGAAAAAACTGAAGCGCTTGCTGGCAGAAAACGAGATCAAATTGGTTGTTGCTGAATGGTAAGTTCGCCGCATCAGCTTCGACCCAGTTGGCATCAAAATCGGCACTCGATGCGAGTGCGCGCGCCACACCCAGCATATCAGCGTTGTGATCTGCTCCTGTAATGCTACCGAACTTCGCGCCGAGATCTGCAAGCTGTCTCGTGACGACGCCGGTGCCGCACGCAAGGTCGAGAATGTGATCTCCGGCTTGCGGTTTCACACGCCCAATCAACTCTCTTGCCCAAGGTTCAAAAATAACTGGAACGAGCACTGACTGATATCGTTCCGCAAAACTGGTTGTACTTCCCATTGCCGCCTCCCTCTTATCGTGAGGATCGGAAGCGGTGCGGTCATCGCAGAGTGCTACCCGACCTCTGCCTATCCAGCAGGCATTCGGGCCAAGCGCCGAGAGTGGTTTTAGACCTCCGACCTAACACCCATGTCTGCTGGGATAGTGATGCATCATGCATTGGAAGTCCAACTCGCTTTGAAAAGCTTCCGGGTTGGATTGCATCATCTCCAGGATGCAATCGCGTCTGGCGCGTATCTCATCATCTGAATTTGTTGAGATCGTAGGTCGGATTCTTGCTGAGCTGAAGGCCTCCAGCAAGAGAGCGAGAGGCTTCCAAATTGCGGCATGTGTTGCGGTGGCTTCGGTCATCAACCTGGCCTTTCATCGTTTTCGTTTGTGATGAGGTTAATGGCCGAACGTGAGTTCTGGTATCGGGCTAGATTTTGGGTTGTTCTACAAAAATGAAGAATGAACTCTGGAATTGGTCCGACGTCCGAGTGTTCCTGACCGTCGTTCGAGAGGGCTCGACCTTGGCGGCATCGCGCAAACTTGGCATGTCGCAGCCAACTGTTGCGCGGCGAGTTGAGGCCTTGGAACGTGAAATCGGATTGATCCTGTTTGAGCGTGAGACACGAGGATTCAGTCCTACAGAAAATGGCCGCAAACTTGTCATTGCTGCTGAAGCCGTCGAAGCCGCTGCCACCGAGTTCCTCGAACAGGCAGCGGAGCTGGCTGAAGCTCGACCTATCCGGATTACAGCCTATTCTGGGAATTTTTCCCCGCGCATGGTCGACATAGTGAACGCTTTTTCGGCAGACAATCCAGGAGTGGCGTTCGAGTTTCTCCCCTCTGTGAGAGCTTTAGATTTGTCGGCTGGCGAAGCCGACGTCGCCCTGAGGATGGCCCGAACCGAGCCCGATCCAAACCTGATCTGCCGGACGATCAGCGATGCAAAATGGTCTCTTTTTGGCGGCCACAGTTATGCCGAGAAATTCGGTCTTCCCGCTTCAATCGAAGATTTGGGTGGCCACAAGTTCGTGACCTTTCGGCGCGGCGACGTCCCGAATGTCTTTCACGAATGGCTAGAGCAGCACGTAGCCCCTGAGCAGGTCGTCGCCACGTTCAGCGAAATGGACCTGATGCACGCTGCCGTCCGATCAGGACAGGGCTTGGGAATAAGTAATGTGAAACTTGTCGAGGCAGACGAGGAACTCATCCGATGCTTTGATGCGATCGACGATCTGACGGCGCCGCATTTGATACTGATCTCGCAAGAAGCGTATCGGCGACAAGAGATCAAATTGTTCGTGAAATACTTTGCGCCGCGCTATGCCGCGATTTTTAAGTAGATTTGCAGAAGCGAACAATGGGGGGCCACTCGCGCGGCCTTCGCGGAATGTCCGCGCCTTGATCGGGGGTGTCAGGAAGCTTGTGGTCTCGGCCTCAAAATTGAGCAATTGTCCTTGTCGCCCTTATCCGCGGCGTCCATTGCGCCCAGCATATGGCGCAAGTGACAGCCCGCTGCTGGTGCAGCTTTGCCCAATCTGCTAAATGCCTGGGATATTATTTTGGGGAGGCCGTTATGCGAGTGTTCTTTTTGGCGTTTGCCGTCGTCATCACAGCGGCACTTGCAAGCGCGGCGCAAGAAGCTGTTTTTGTCATACGGCACGCTGAAAAAGAACTGCGCGGAGAAGACCCGGCCATCACCAACGCGGGCAGAAACAGGGCGGCTGCCTGGGCAGATATGCTTCAACACGCCGGGTTGGATATCGTGATCACCTCCGACGCGAGACGTACCCAGCAGACGGGGCAAATCATCGCTGATAAACTGGGCCTGCCACGGCTCTCGATGAACCGTAACGACACGGCCGGTTTGATCGATACTCTCAGCTTCGACCACGAAGAAGATACCGTTCTGGTCGTTGGCCATGCCGAGACTATCCCCGGTATTCTCAGAAACCTTGGGGCATCTGAAGAGATCGATATAAGCCAAACCGATTTCGCCAATCTGTTTGTGTTGACCCAATCCGAAGCGAACGTTCCTTATCTCACTCGGATGCGGATGCCATAGCGCGATGGTACAGATTTGAAGTGCTGCGGTTGTGCGTTTAGAATGAGCACATTGCACAGCTCAGGTGACACTGGGGCCTATGGTGCCGATATTGATTATCCTTACCTGTGCAATCGAGGCTGCTAACCCGCCACAAGAGAATGAGATCATGCCTAGTTCATCAGAGTTTCAACTGAGAAATGGCGGCCCGGACGTCTATGAGGCCTGCCTTGTCACGGCTCAAATGGGCCCCTCCGCGGAAGAACTTGTAGCTGCGGCCAAAATTGGTCTGGACGAAAGGGTTTTGGACGTGGGCTGCGGCACCGGCGTCGTTGCCAGGACCGCTGCAGCCAATGTGAGGAACGCTGCACAGGTGGTAGGCGTCGACGTGAATGCGCCCATGCTAATCGCTGCAGCAGACATCGCAGAAAGAAGCGGGATCGTGGGCATCGCGTGGGTCGAGTGTGACGCTGCGAACATGCCGTTCGAAGACCAGTCGTTCGATGTTGTGCTCTGCCAGCAGGGCCTGCAGTTCATGCCCGATCAGAAGGGCGCACTGTGCGAGATGGCACGGGTCTTAAAGCCAAATGGCCGTCTTGCGCTGAGCGTTTGGAAAGAGCGTTCGCCGTTGGGCGCGGCCCTCGCCAAGGTATTTGACCGGCGGTTCGGCGAAGGTACAACTGCCTCATGGCAGACCATGTATTCGCTTGGTGACCGCGAGGAATTACGCAGCCTCGTTCTCGCCGCAGGCTTTCGCGACGCTCATATCACCTTTGACTACAAGTTTGCCCGGCATTTGGACCCTATCGCCTTCGTCACTGGTGCAGTTGCTGGCTCACCACTTGCCAGTGCTCTTGCTGAAATGCCTGAGGAAGAAAGCCGCATGCTCTACACCGAGATTGTAGAGGAATTGGCAGATTATCATGACGATGGTGGTCTCGCCGCTCCGGCACCTTGCCACACTTTGACAGCGACACTTTAAATAAACGTCAGGGGGCTTATCTGGTTGGGGGCGGAATCGTATCATTTCGGCATTCCCGACTCTCGCTGTGCGCTACCTGAACTCATAAGATGCGGGACTTTCCCGATATTGATGTTTGGGCATGTTGCTAACGCAGCATTTGCTCGCAGTTGAAGCATTTTCGTGCCACCACGCAATTAGTGTCGCCAAACTGACCATTCGCAATAAGCCCACATCCTCGATCTTTACGTTCGTCGTGGTACGGTTGGACAGGCGACGCGCGGGTCGAGTTGCTTTTGGCGTTTCCCTCGTCGCGGATGCCACTCACATGAGCTCGCTTTATGATGAAAGCGGCTCTCAATCTGTGCCAGCCAAGGCTACTCTGGCCGATCTAAAGTCTTTTCGCACAGCTTATTCACCGCCGCGTGCAGCAGGATCGTTAGGATCGCAAGCACGATCAGGGCTGCAAACATCAGGTCCGTCTTGGCACGGCCATTTGCCAGAAGCATTAGATATCCCAAGCCCTTTGAGGCCCCCACCCATTCGCCAATGATCGCGCCGATGGGTGCGTAGACCGCCGCCAGCCGGAGGCCGGAGGCAAAGCCAGGTAAGGCCGCAGGGACCCGGATATGCCACATGATCCGCGCGGGGCTCGCGCCCATGACCTTTGCCAAACCGATCCAGTCGCGGTTCGTCCGCATGAGTGCGTCGAAAAAGGAGGACGTCACCGGGAAATAGATGATGATCAGGGCCATGGTGATCTTGGACCATAGCCCAAAGCCCAGCCAAAGGGTCAGAATCGGGGCCAAGGCAAAGACCGGAACAGATTGGCTGAACACCAAGATGGGCCGCACCAGTGCGCGCGCCGTGGGGGAGGCCACCAGCCCGATCGCCGACACAAACCCAAGGGCCGCACCCAGCAGGAGGCCGATCAGCACTTCGGCCATTGTGACCACCGCATGTTCCGCCAGAAGCGCGCGACTGTCCCAGATGGTCTGCGCAACCAAGGCGGGCGGCGGCAAAATGAAGCGGGCGACGCCCGTGGTCCAGATCACCGTTTGCCACAGCGCCAACATTAAACATGTCGCCGCGATCCCGGCCCGCCAACCGGTCATTTTTCGACCGTAAAGCCAGCCCAGGACGCATCAAAAAAGGCGCGTTCCAGACGGACCGCTTGCGCGAAGGTCCCGGTGACGTCTGCGCGGGCGGCGTCATCGAGCGTGTCCCACGCTTGATCCAGCTGACCGCGCAAATAGGCCACGACCTGCGTAAATCCGTCGCCTGAATGCAGGGTAATCCACTCCCCCAGCCAAAACGGCAACCCCTCCGCGCGGTCTTCAAACGGGGAGGCCCAGTCAAGGTAAATCCACTCCGCAACCACCAGAACCGACAGCATGATCTCGTAGCGCCCCGAGCGGCGCGCCTGATCCATCAGCTGTTGGAACGCGACCGTCTCAGGGGCGGCCGGGGCGGCGGATGGCAGCTCAAGCGCCTCCATGGATCGCAGGAAATAGGTGTTTTCCGGGCCACAAATCAGCCCCAGAAACTGCGCGCCAGGCACGGCATCGGCCAAGCTGGGTGCATGCGCCACAGCCGAGGCGAGAAGACGCACGAACCCTTCGATAAACTGGTAATCTTGTTGCAGGTAGCCCGCCATCTTGTCGCGGCTCAAGGTCCCGTCGGCCAAGGCATTGGTAAAGGCGTGATGCGTCGCGGCGTGCCAGTCCTCAGCGACCAGTGATTTCAAGTGGTCTGTGGCGCTCATGTCGGTCTCCGAAGGTGGTCAAAAAGGTCGGCCTGCGCGCGCAGCACATCCGCTGCATGTATGTCGCGCGGGATGGGGGAGGTCGGGGCGGCGATATCAACAAGCCCTGTAGGCGTCATGATCAGGATGGTCTGACCCAATCGCGCGGCCTCGTTGGGGTCATGGGTGACCAGCAGCACCGTGCGTCCGGCCAGCAGCTCTGCCGTTAGTTCCTGCATCTGCGCACGGGTCAGCGCGTCCAGCGCTGAGAACGGCTCGTCCAGTAGCACAACCGCGCGGTCTTCCATCAAGGTGCGCGCCAAGGCGACCCGTTGACGTTGGCCGCCGGACAAGGCAGCGGGCAATTTGTCCGCATGATCGGCCAGGCCAACTTGCTCCAGCCTATCGCGGGCGCGGGGCTTGTCTGCACGTTCCCCCCGCAGACTGGCGCCAAGCAGGACATTGTCCATCACGCTGAGCCACGGCATCAATAGGTCTTGCTGCGCCATCATGGCAACGCAACCGGGTTTACTGAGGGACCCATTAAAGGTAATCCCCTCGGCCAGCCCTGCAAACAGGCGCAGCACCGTGGATTTGCCCACACCGCTTGCCCCCAACAGACAGGTCCAGCTGTGTGGTGTCAGCACAAAATCGAGCTGCGAGAAGATCGGCGTCCCGTCGATTGCCGCAGAGCCCGTCATGCGCAGCAGCTGGTTCACGGATCAAGCCCCATGTCCCAAAACCCGACCTCCAGTTGCGTGGCCATTGCAAACCGCCCCTGCAGGTTGGCCCAACGCGGGCTGGCATTTGCAGTGCCACCAATGCGCCGCGCAACCGCCCCGTCAATCAGCATGCCCACATCGTGGCAGACCTGCTGATACTCGGCGCTGGCATAGGTATTGATCCATTCGGCGTAGGTGTCCGAGGTTTTCGAGGTGGCCAGATGCGCGCCAATTTCACCGTAGCCCATGACGCAAGGGGCCAAGGCTGCCAGCAGATCGAGCAGATCGCCCGAGTGGCCTGCGTCCAGCACATAGCGCGTATAGGCCAGATTTTCCTGCCGTTCCTGCGTGGCAAACAGCGTTGCCTCGTCAATGCCAGCCGCGGCGCAGGTTTTAATGTGCAGCGCGATTTCTTCGTTGATCAACCCGTTGACGGTGCCCGCAGCCAAGCGCATTTCCTCGACCGTGTCGGCCTTGGTGATCGCCAACGCCCAAGCGCGGGAAAAGTGGATCAGAAAGACGTAATCCTGCTTGAGGTAGTGCAGGAAGGCGGCGCGCGGCAGCGTGCCGTCGCCCAAGCCCTGCACAAAACTATGGCGGGTGTAGGCGGGCCAAGCGGGGGTATTATCCCGCCAAGCCTGAAATATGTGGCCGTAGGTCATTCTGCACCCAGATCGATGGCGATTTGCGACACAGGACGCGTCCCGTCGACCAGCCCGCTTTCGGCCAAAAAAGCCTCGAACCGTGTGTAGCGGCCTTCGTCCAGTGCTTCGGGGCGCAGAGCAAAGCGCGGCAGCGTGTCGACCCATGCCTTTGCGTTCAGCGCATCGTCCAGTTCCGGGGCGTAGCCTTTGAACAGCTCCCACGACGCTTCGGGGTTGTTCACGATATACTGCGTCGCCAATTCGGTGGCGCGCAGGAAGCGGCGGATCTGGTCGATGTCCATGCGGTCGGGGTTGGCCACGTAGATCAGCTCATCATAGGTCGGCACGCCTTCTTCCTCGACATAGAAACAGCGGCCCTCAACCCCCTCGATCTCCATCTGGTTCAGCTCGAAATTGCGGTAGGCGCCGATGACTGCGTCAACCTGACCCGACATCAACGACGGGCTGAGCGAGAAGTTCACATTGACCATCTCGACATCCGCCAGAGAGAGCCCGTGGCGCCGCAGCATTGCGCTCAGCACGGCCTCTTCGACACCGGCAACCGAGAAGCCGATCGTGCCACCTTTCAGTTGGCTGATTTCTTGAATCGGTCCGTCTTTCAGGACCAAAAGGCAGTTCAGCGGCGTTGCCACCAATGTGCCCACGCGCAGCAGCGGCAAACCTTCGGCCACATGCAAATGCTGGCTGGGCTGATAGCTGACCGCAATGTCGCCTTGGCCGGCCGCCACCAGTTTGGGCGGGGCGGAGGGGTCGGCGGGTGGGATGATTTCGACCTCAAGCCCCTGATCGGCGAAATAGCCAAGCTCTTCGGCCACGATGATCGGGCCGTGGTCGGGGTTGATGAACCAGTCCAGCAGCACGGTCATCTTGTCTTGTGCCAAGGCTGGCGTCGCGACCAGTAGTGCCGCAGCGGTGATGAGGTATTTCATATGGGTCTCCTTACTCTCCGAGCGCGATGAGTTTGATCTCGCCCTGCCAATGTTGTGAAAGCCGCTCCGCCGCCTGCCAGGCACGAAGGCCCGACCGACAGGCCAGAACGGCGCGTTGGGTGTCGTGTGGTGTGGGGCCATCCGGTCCAAAATCGGACACGGCATGGCGTGTGGCGTGCGGCAGCTCCGGTCCCGGCTCCCCCTGCGCGCGCAGATCGACCAGAAAATCGGCCGCCGCAATGTCATCCTGGGCGATGAAGGCCGGGTCGGGCGCAGGATCAGCGGCCGTGTCAAAGCGGAACCCGCCGAACCGCAGCGTGGCGGCGTCATAGCTCACAAGCTGCCCCAAGCCGCGCACATCTCCCGTCAGGACCGCCATCGCCATTTGCGCCTGCAGGCTGCCGATCACGCCGACGCTCGGCCCCAGCACGCCGTCGGTGTCGCAAGACCCAAGCTGGTCCGGCAGGTCCGGGAACACTGCGCGCAGCCCCGGTTTGCCGCCAGAAAAGCCGCCGACATAGCCATCACGGCCCACCACGCTGGCGCTGATCAGCGGCTGGCCCGTGCCAAGGCAATGATCGGACGCGATATAGCTGACCGCAAAGCTGTCCGCACAATCAAGAACCAGCGTCATGCCCCGGCACAGCGCCGCGATATTGGCCGGATCAACACGCTCAGGCACCGGCTCAACGGTGGTGTCCGGGTTCAATGCAGCCATCGTGCTGGCGATCACGTTGACTTTAAGCAGGCCAATATCCGCCGCGCGAAACAGCGTTTGGCGGTGCAGGTTCGACAGGCTGACCACATCTGCATCCGCAATTCGGATATGCCCCACGCCCGCGCCCACAAGGTACTGCATCACAGGCGCGGCCAACCCGCCGCCACCAATAACAAGCACCGAGGCGCCGGCAAGACGCGCCTGCGCGCCACCTCCCAAGACAGCCGTTTGGCGGGCGTAACGGCTCATCCGCAGACCTCAAGCCACGCTTTCACGCGGCCCTCAGGGTCGTCATGCAGCGTAATATCCGTCACCGCGGAGACCACATTGGCCCCGGACTCAAAAGCCCCCCCGGCGCGCTCCGTGCTCATCCCGCCAATGGCGACAAGTGGAATGTCCCCAACAAGCGCCTTCCACACGCTCAGCTTTTCAATACCCTGCTGATGCCATTTCATCTTTTTCAGGATCGTCGGATAGATCGGGCCAAGTGCCACATAGTCTGGTTTCAACGCCAACGCGCGTGCCAGTTCAGCTTTGTCATGGGTCGAAAGACCAAGCTTGAGACCGGCTGCACGAATCGCGGGGACATCCGCCTCATCAAGGTCCTCTTGGCCCAGATGAACCCAGTCACAGCCCAGTTCGATAGCGAGCTGCCAATGGTCATTGACCACCAGCACCGCCCCATGGTCCGTGCAGAGATCACGCGCTTCGCTTAGCTGCACGCGTAGCGCGTCTTCGGGTTGGTCTTTGATGCGCAGTTGAACAAGCTTCACCCCCAAAGGCAGCATCCGCCGCAGCCAGGATACATCATCAAAAATCGGGTAAAAACGCGGCAGCGTCATAGCATGGCCTTTCCAAAGACTGGTGTTGACGGGGCCGCCATATCGCGGGCGTCCATCGGGTCGGCGGTAGCAGCCAGTGCGCCAGCTTCCACCGCAAGGCCAAAGGCCTGTGCCATTGCCGCAGGATCACCGGCCTTTGCAACGGCGGTGTTCAGCAAGACGGCGTCATAGCCCAGCTCCATCGCGTGGGCGGCTTGCGACGGCAGGCCGAGCCCTGCGTCGACAACCAAAGGAATGTCGGGAAAATGCGCCCGCAAGCTGCGCAACCCGTAGATGTTGTTCAGGCCCAGCCCCGTGCCGATGGGCGCGCCCCATGGCATCAACACCTTGCAGCCGACCTCAACCAGCCGTTCGCAAAGCACCAGATCCTCGGTGCAATAGGGAAACACCTCGAACCCGTCCTCGGCCAGCTGTGCGGCGGCTTCGACCAGGCCGAACGGGTCAGGTTGCAGCGTGTCCGCGTGGCCGATGACCTCAAGCTTGATCCAGTTGGTATCAAACAATTCCCGCGCCATCTGTGCCGTGGTGAGCGCCTCGCGCACCGAATAGCAGCCTGCCGTATTGGGCAGCACTGCAACGCCCAGATCGCGGATCAACGCCCAGAAATCCTGTCCTGCCTGATCGCCTCCCGCCTCGCGGCGTACAGAGACCGTCGCGATCCCCGCGCCGGAGCGGCGAAACGCGTCCGCCAACACGGCCGGAGAAGGGTATTGCGCGGTGCCCAGCATCAGCCGCGATGTTACTTCGGTGCCGTAAAACGTAGGCATGCTATCCTCCTTGTCGGGGGGCGACGATTTCGACGCGGTCCCCGTCATGCAAGCTGTGATCGGTGCGCTGATGCTTGGGCACGAAGGCTTCGTTGACGGACGTGGCCACTTTGGCCGCGCCCTTTCCAAGGTCGTCCAGGAGCGCCGCCAGCGTGGGCGCGCCGGTCTCAAGTGCTTCACCGTTCACGATGATCTTCATACCAAACCTCCGGTATCTTGCCCTCCAGCACCAAATCCGCCGTCATCTGCGCCAAAGCAGGTGCAAGCAGAAATCCGTGCCGAAACAGGCCGTTTGCGTAAATCACATCCCCGATCCGCCGAATACGAGGCTGGTTGTCGGGAAAGGCGGGCCGGGCATCGACGCCGATCTCGAGCAGCTCCGCCTCGCCAAAGGCAGGGTGCAGGGCGTAGGCCGCATTCATCAATTCCATGACGGAACGTAGGGTCGCGCGGGTGCGCTCGCCCGATTCAATCTGGGTGGCCCCCAACATGAAAACTCCGTCGCCGCGTGGCACGATATACAGCGGGAACCGCGGATGGAGCAGCCGGACGGGGCGCGAAAGCGAAACATCCGGGCAGCGCACCACAAGCATCTCGCCTTTGACGCCGCGCAAATCTGTCAGGCTGTCGCGCGCCGCAAGGCCACGGCAGTCAATCACCTGACCCTTGATGTCACCGCCAAAACGCACCCCCCTTCGTGCGAGGGTTGCATGCAGAGCTATCAGGGTCGCGCGCGGGTCAAGATGGCCTTCGTCAGCCAAAAACAGCGCCTTGGAATAGCGGTCTGCCAGATCCGGCTCCTGCTCGGCGATCTGCTCTTTCGACAGGGTGGCAGCACTTGGCGCACGGCGCGCAAAAGTCGTCAGGTCGCTTTGATCGCGATGAAGTGCGACAACAAGCGTGCCCTCGTGTTGGACCTGCGCCCCGTGGCTTGCCCACCACCCGGCGGCTTTGCGGCCTTGACGCACGATCTCGGGCTCAGCACTGACCCCTTCGCAATCTGGTGCCAGCATGCCGCCGGCCCACCAAGAGCAGGCATGATCGCCAGGCGGGCCTTTTGGGTCAATGACTGTGACCTTGGCGCCGCGTGACGACAGCTCTGCCGCCATAGCCAGCCCGCAAACGCCGCCGCCCAGAATGGTATAAGGGCCGTTCATGTCCAAAGCGCATGAAAGTGGTGAACGGGCCCATGACCACGTCCGACGTGCAATTCATCCGCGTGCAGGATCGCATTGTGCAGCCAGGTATGCGCACGCGATATCGCATCGCCCAGTTCCATGTCCTGGGCCAAGCCCGCAGCGATGGCAGAGGAATAGGAACACCCCGTGCCGTGGGTGTTGCGGGTGTTCACACGGGGGGCCGCGAATTCCTGCGTGCCTGTTTGCGAAATAAGGCGGTCAGTGCAGGTCGCACCGTCTGCATGTCCACCTTTCATCAAAACCGCTCCGACGCCCAGTTCCAGCAGAGCATTCGCTTGCGATTGCATGCTGCCTTCGCCGACCAGTTTCGCAGCTTCAGGCAAGTTCGGTGTCAGCAGGGTCGCGCGGCCAAACAGCAACGACGTTAACGCATCAATCGCGCTATCTGCCAGCAGCGTATCGCCTGATTTGGCGACCATCACAGGATCCAGCACAATCGGCCCCTCGTAGCCCGCAAGCGCATCCGCCACTGCCGCGATCAGCGATGGCGTCCCCAGCATGCCGATCTTGATCGCATCAATGGCGATGTCCTCAAGAACAGCCTTGATCTGTGCTGCAACGACGTCATCGGGGACTGGATGAATAGCTGTCACCGCCTGCGTGTTCTGGGCGGTTACCGCTGTGAGCACGCAGGCCCCATAAACTCCCATCGCCGAAAACGCCTTGAGGTCCGCCTGAATGCCAGCCCCACCGCCGGAATCGGACCCGGCAATTGTTAACGCCTTTGCCACCATGGCATCGCCCCTTTGTTCAGGGATCAGGACAGTAAAGAGGAAAGGCCAATACGGAAGCGAGATCCGCGAGCTGTTCCCTCCGCCGGTCCTAACCGGTTCAGGTTCAATGGGTTTGCAGCGCGTGCATCTCAGCCCCGATAGGGGCACCCCAACAGTTATGCCCCCATGATTAGATTGATCGCGCATAAGCGTCAAATGGATAAATGATCTCAGGCGACCTGTTCTAAGTGTTTCCGAACTAAAGCTTTAAGAGCGCTAGTGAGCCGCGAAAATGAGCCCTCTCCCACGCGGGACCAAACGTCTTTCGATTGCTGTCATGGATGACCTTTTTTTTGCATGCCTTAGCAACGCAAGTCTTTTTGCCCCTGCAGCGATTTTGGTGCTGCGAGCGCTCGCAGCATGAAAGTCGAATTCACAATTTGGGCTCTGAGTCAGATTTCGCCGCGCTTTCAATAAACGGCGGCTTTGAGCTTCACGTAGGATTCTGCCCCCTCCGGCATTCGATTCCTAAGTGGCCCGACTTGATTTGACCACAATGGCATTGCCGTTTACGTAACCACGCCCGGTGATGTAGCAACGACCCATAGTAAAGTGAGAGAAATCGCAATGGACCCAACGGATAAGGAAGGGCCGGATTTCGGCACCGATGAACAAGGCGCGCCTCACCTGACGGGGCACCGTTTCCCAATTGCTGTGCGCGTTGCAGACATGCCCGATGACCTCGGCAGGCTTCTGGGCCCGGGTCTCGAGGAGCATTTCCGTGGCCGCTGATGCGAATGCGTATGACGCGTGGTTTCGCGTGAAGGTACAGGCCGCGCTTGAGGATGTACGCTCGGGAACATCTCAGGTTCAGGTGATGCAGGCCGCACAGGCATTGATTGATGCGAAGCGGCAGGTCGAACCCAAGACCTGACCAAGCCTTGGAGGTCAGCGCGGTCTGACTACGCCACCCTGAAAAGCGAAAGCGGGCTTTTTGTCCTTTGGAACTCAGACCCTGATCCAAAGGAATTCCCCATGTCCAAGCCTCTCTCAACGCTCCCCAATCCTGTTGAATCCGACGCTAACCTTACCTCTGCCCTCGCGCAGATCG
>Ga0209345_10001876_pt1 | contig 24309 bp, 19 predicted proteins | sample Cruoilmetagenom7_FD_187294 | JGI IMG/M metagenome (GOLD analysis project Ga0209345, IMG submission 187294) | Oil polluted marine microbial communities from Coal Oil Point, Santa Barbara, California, USA - Sample 7 (SPAdes) (version 2) | ecosystem: Environmental > Aquatic > Marine > Oil seeps ...
TCTCTTGGAATGGAATACCGTGGCTTCGCGGTTCGGGCTGTCTGGCAGCAACCCGACGCGCAGATCCGGCGGGCAGTCTGATACCGCAGGTATTTTGTAATTGGCGGGGCCATTGGTCAGCAGCCTGCCATCATTGCTGTAAACCAGTTCCTCGGTGGTGAGCCAGCCCATACCCTGGACAAAACCACCCTCAATCTGGCCAATATCGATCTCCGGATTCAGCGAACGTCCGGCGTCGAAAAGGATGTCGGTGCGCATTACCCGGTATTCCCCGGTTAATGTGTCCACCACCACTTCGGAACAGGCTGCGCAGTTTGAGTAGTACAGAAACGGGTGTCCCGTACCTGTTTTGGGATCGTAGTGGATCTTCGGAGTGGCGTAGAAACCGGATGATGAAAGGGGAATCCGGTTCATGTAGGCGGCCTGGATAAACGTTTCCCAGGACATTGACAGGTCGTTGATCTGTACCTGGTTGTCCGCAAATGTCACGTCTTCAGGTGCAGCGGACCAGTGGCTGGCCGCAAACTCCGTCAGGCCGGCCATAAGCTTCTCGCAGGCATCCAGTGCTGCCATGCCGTTCAGGTCAGAGCCCGACGATGCAGCAGTAGGTGAGGTGTTGGGCACTTTGTCGGTGCGGGTTGCGGATACCTTTACGCGTTCAATGTCGACCTGGAAGGCCGATGCCACAACTTGCGCCACCTTGATGTAAAGGCCTTGCCCCATCTCGGTACCGCCATGGTTTACCTGAATACTTCCATCTGTGTAGATGTTTACCAGAGCGCCCGCCTGGTTGAGATGCTTGGCGGTGAACGATATCCCGAATTTAACCGGAGTCAGAGCCAGTCCACGCTTGAGTATCGGGCTGGACTGGTTGAAGGCAGTAATGTCACTGCGCCTTTTACGGTAGTCGGAGCTGGCTTCGAGTTTCTCGAGGAGTTCCGGGAGTACGTGTTGTTCAATTGTCTGGCCGTAGTGGGTCGTATCCCGCCCCGGCCGGTAAAGGTTGAGTTTGCGGATGTCGAGCGGGTCCCGGCCGAGATGGCGGGCAATATCGTCCATGGCGTGCTCGATGATCATCATGCCCTGTGGGCCGCCGAACCCCCGGAATGCCGTATTGGATACAGTGTGGGTTTTGCAGCGGTGACCTGTCACCCTTGCCTGGTCCAGGTAGTAAGCGTTGTCAGCGTGGAACATGGCCCGGTCAACTATGGCGTCAGACAGGTCCGGGGAATTGCCGCAACGCCCGGCAACCATAAGGTCAGCGCCGAGGATCAGACCATCGTCATCAAAGCCTATGTCGTAGGTGTTGTAAAAGTCGTGTCGTTTGCCGGTCTGGATCATGTCATCCGGGCGGGACAAACGGTATTTCACCGGCCGGTTGGTCGCATTTGCAAGCAGCGCCGCGATGCAGGCCACAGGTGCGGCCTGGGTTTCCTTGCCACCAAAACCTCCACCCATTCTGCGAACCTCAGCATGAACTTCGTGGATGGGCAGCCCCAGTACTTCTGCCACCAGCTTCTGAACTTCAGAAGGGTGCTGGCTTGAGGTATGAACGAACATGCCCCGGTCTTCGGTAGGCTCGGCCAGCGATGCCTGGCCTTCGAGATAAAAGTGTTCCTGACCACCCACGAACTGTTCGCCGCTGAGGCGGTTAGGCGCCTGTGCCAGCGCCTGGTCAGGCTGGCCTCGTTGTTGTGTCTGGCTGGGGCGAACAAAGAACTCTTTGTTGAGCGCCTGGGTAACTGTTACGACGGCATCAAGGGCCTCGTACTCAACTTTTGCCAGCTTCGCTGCCTTGCGGGCTGCTTCATGGGAAGTTGCGGCGACGGCGAATACCGGCTGGCCGATGTATTCAACGATACCGTCAGCCAGTACCGGGTCGCCCGGGAAAACCGGCCCGATATCCAGGTGCCCGGGCACGTCTTTGGCGGTAATGACTGCAATAACACCGGGGTACTGGCGAACAGCTTCCAGATCCATGGACACTATGCGGGCATGTGCCTGTTCGCTGTGGCCCACAGCTGCGTGGAGGATGCCCTCAGGCGTGGGCATGTCATCAATATAGCGCGCCTGGCCACTGACGTGCTTCCAGGCACTGTCGTGCCTGACGCTGTGACCAGCCAGCCCGCGGGCGCTGTGCGCCGGAGCCGGCGTGTTCAGGGGGAGTTTACGCATAGTCGGTCACCATCAGTTGTTCGCCGGGCAGGGAGGTAGACGCCAGTAAGGTGCGTCGTAACAGGTTTCCGGCAACCTGCAGCCGGTAGGTGGAGGAGGCGCGAACATCGCTCAGCGGCGAGAAATCACTGGCCAGAGCTGTCATTGCCGTCTGCAGGGCTTCTTCATTCCAGGGCTGACCGGTCAGGGCGGCTTCTGCCTGGGCGGCCCGCGCAGGGATGGCTGCCATGCCACCGAAGGCGAGGCGGCAGGCACGGACAACACCGGTATCGACAGTCAGGCGGAAGGCTCCCAGAACCGCCGAGATATCATCATCCAGGCGTTTGGAGACCTTGTAGATGTAGAGCGCCTCGTTGGCTTCGGGTACTGGCACCCGCACAGAGTGAATGAACTCGCCGGGCTGGAGACTGGTTTGTTTATAGCCCTGGAAAAAGTCTTCCAGTGGCAGGCGGCGCTCGCCTTCGGGGCCGTCCAGTACCAGTGTCGCACCGAGGGCGATCAGGGGCGGCGGCATGTCACCAACAGGCGATGCATTGGCGATGTTGCCCCCAAGCGTGCCCCGGTTGCGGATCTGGAGAGATCCCAGGCGGTCCAGCATGGAGTCAAAGGCCGGCCAGAGTTCGCACAGGGAAGCCCGGAACTGCTGGTAAGTTGCAGCAGCGCCAATCACCAGTTCATTTCCGTCCAGCGCGCAACCCTGTAGTTCGGGTATGCGCTCCAGGCTTATCAGGTGGTTCAGGGTTCTGAGCTGCTGGGTAATCTCCAGCATCAGATCGGTGCCACCGGCGACCAGCCGTGAGTCGGGGGCTTCGCGGCGCAGGGTGCGAAGTTCTTCCAGGCTTACAGGTGAGTCATAGCGTGCGCCCTGGGGTGAGCTCAGGGTAAAGCTGTCCTGGTGAATTCCCGCCAGCTCTGTTGCCGGGAGTCTGTTGGCCATTGCTGCTGCCGGATGATCTGAACCCGGCTTCCATTCCTCAACCATGGCCTGATGGCCTGCCTCAATAATAGGCCGGTAGCCGGTACACCGGCACAGGTTGCCAGACAGGGCTTCAAGAATCTGGCTGTTGCCGGTTTCACCTTCTGTCCGGTTGGCGTGCAGGGCGGCCAGGGACATAACGATGCCGGGTGTGCAGAAGCCGCACTGGGCACCGTGCTTTTCTACCATATTGCTCTGAACGGGATGCCCGGGCTCCTGCTGGAAAGCCTCTATGGTGATCAGCTCCTTGCCGTGAAGACTGCCCAGAAGGGTGATGCAACTGTTTATCGCCTGATAGTGGGTGCTCCCGCCCTGGCCAGGCGTGCCGGTAATGACGGTGCAGGCTCCACAGTCACCGGAGGCGCATCCCTCTTTGGTGCCGGTAAGTCGCATTTTGGTGCGTAACCATTCCAGGATGCTCAAATTTGGGTCGACCTGGTCAAGTTTTTCAATTTGACCGTTTAGAAGGAATTCGATCACAGCTCTCTCCGCTAGCAGTCTATTTGCGGTGTTTCGGGGTGTCCTGCCCTTGGCTACAGGCAGGCTGCTCAATGTTTCATGGAGGGTTTCTGCAAAAAGCTGACCAATTGGTTTATTTCGTTGTTTTTTGCGGTTCATTAATTTTTGGCAAGCATATTGCTGGTATCCAAAATGTTGATTGTTTGGTCAGTTTATGAATTTGGTGACCAGATATATTGGAATGAACATGGGACTGTTTATGACTGCGGCGATACGCCTGAAACTGGAAAACATCGTCAAGGAATACCCGGGGTGCCGGGCTAATGACGGCATTGACCTCACAGTGGGCGCGGGAGAGATTCACGCGCTACTGGGTGAGAACGGTGCTGGCAAGAGCACTCTGATGAAGGTGATCTATGGCGTGATCCAGCCGGATCAGGGGCGGATTGTCTGGAATGGCCATGAAGTGCGGGTGGATAACCCCGCCCAGGCTCGCCGTATGGGTATTGGTATGGTGTTTCAGCACTTCTCACTGTTCGAGACTCTGACCGTAGCTGAAAACATTGCTCTCAGCCTTCCGGCAGACGAAGCCCGCAACCGCAATAAACTGAACCAGCGTATACGCGAGGTTTCTGAGCGCTACGGTATGGCTCTGGACCCCAGGCGCTATGTCAGTACGTTGTCGGTTGGAGAGCGTCAGCGTGTGGAAATTGTCCGATGCCTGATTCAGGAGACAACCCTGCTGATTCTGGATGAGCCAACATCGGTGCTTACACCACAGGAAGTTTCCGCCCTGTTTGCGACGTTACGAAAGTTGTCGAAAGAAGGCTGCAGTATTCTGTTTATCAGTCACAAACTGGAAGAGGTGCGTAGCCTGTGTCACACAGCTACGGTGTTACGCCAGGGACGGGTCAGTGGTGATTGTCAGCCTGCAGACATTTCGGCCACCGACATCGCGCGGCTGATGGTGGGTGAGGATACTCCGATTTCTACCCAGGTTACTGCTGCAGAACCGGGACCTACCCTGGTGGAAATCAGAGGGCTTGGCTGGAAGAGCAAGGATCCCTTTGGAACCAGTCTCAGTAACGTGAACCTGAATTTACACAAGGGGGAGATCGTTGGTATTGCCGGGGTTGCCGGTAATGGTCAGGACGAGCTTCTCAAAGCCTTGTCCGGGGAAATCCGGACAGGGACCGGAACTATAAGCCTGGATGGGGTGAATATCGCAAGCCTGTTTCCGGATCAGCGTCGGAAACTGGGCGTGGCGATTGTGCCGGAGGAGCGCCTTGGGAGAGGCGCTGTGCCCGACATGTCTCTTGCTGATAATGCCCTGTTGACCGCCTCCGGGGAGGGTTTGGTAAGTCGGGGCCTGGTTCGTTCTGGCCGGGTTCGGGAGTTTTCCCGTGAAGTAATCCGTCGGTTTGGCGTTCGCTGCACCAGTGAAAACAACACTGCCGGAAGTCTGTCCGGTGGCAATCTGCAAAAATACATTATTGGTCGCGAAGCTCTTCAGAATCCCCGTCTTCTGGTGGCATCCCACCCCACCTGGGGTGTTGATGTGGGCTCAGCCGTCGCCATCCATGAATCTCTGGTACGGCTGCGGGATGAAGGTGCCTCTATTCTGCTGATCTCCGAAGATCTGGATGAGCTCTATCAACTGTGTAATCGCCTTGGCGCACTTTGCGATGGCCGTTTGTCTCCCTTGGCCCCCACGTCAGAACTGAACATTGAGCAGCTTGGGCAGTGGATGGCCGGAGAATTTGAATCCGGGGAGGTTGCCCATGCTGTTGCTTGAACGCCGCCCTGTTCCGTCGTCACTGATGCGTTGGGCTTCGCCTCTGCTGGCCCTGATTCTGACCATTATTACCGGTTTCGTATTGTTTCTGGTGATGGGGAAGGATCCGGTGGAAGGTCTGAAGTTCTTCTTTATAACGCCAGTCAGCGACCTTTCGGGACTCTCGGAACTGGGCCTGAAAATGGCACCCTTGCTATTGTGCGCTGCCGGTTTGACCGTGTGTTATCGCGCCAGGATATGGAACATCGGTGCCGAAGGTCATTTTCTGATGGGTGCTCTGGGCGCCAGTGTGATGGCCGTACAACTCTCGGAGTCGGGTGGATTCTGGGTGTTGCCCCTTGTGCTTCTGGCAGGTGTTCTCGCCGGTATGCTCTGGGCCGCGATTGCCGCGGTGCTGAAAACCCATCTGCACTGCAACGAAATCCTCACCACCATCATGCTCAATTACATTGCTCTGAATCTTCTCCTGTTCACCGTACACGGACCACTCAAGGATCCATTTGGATTCGGCTTTCCTCAGTCAGTGATGTTTGCCGACTCGGCACTGCTGCCGGCCCTGATCCCAGGTACCCGTCTGCACCTGGGGCTGGCGTTCGGTTTGTTCGCTGCGGTGGCGGTCTGGGTTCTGTTTGCCCGTAGCTTTATTGGCTTCCAGCTGAATGTTGTTGGTCAGGACCACCGGGCGGCTGCGTTCGCCGGCTTTGGCGTTCGCCGCCTGACCTGGTTTGCCTTTCTGGTTGGTGGTGCCACTGCGGGTCTGGCCGGAGCCTCGGAAGTAACAGGCCCTATTGGTCAGCTGGTCCCCCAGGTGTCACCTGGCTACGGGTACACCGCGATCATTGTTGTGTTTCTGGGGCGAATGAATGCTTTAGGTATTGTTGCCTCCAGTGCCTTGCTGGCGCTGACCTTTATCGGAGGGGAAATGCTGCAGATCGGCATGCATATGCCCAAGGCAGTGACAGGCCTGTTCCAGGGGCTGTTGCTGTTTTACCTGCTTACATGCGATGCCTTTATCCATTACCGGATCCGGCGCAAGAACACGGCCCAGCAACCCCTAAATGCGGCAGTCACGACTGCACCGCAGGAGGCTTGAAATGGAACTGATTATTAATGTGCTGGCCGCAACCGTGGTTGCCGGAACCCCTCTCTTGCTGGTGGCCCTGGGCGAACTGATCTGTGAGCGTTCAGGGGTCCTCAATCTGGGGCAGGAAGGCATGATGCTGATGGGCGCGGTTGCTGGCTTTGCTGCAGCACTGTCCAGCGGGAGTCTGCTCGTAGGCGTCGCCGCAGCTATTGTGGCTGGTATTGGTATGTCTCTGCTGTTTGCGTTCATGGCAATCACTCTGGCAGCAAACCAATACGCAGCCGGACTTGCACTGACTATATTCGGCACAGGCCTGAGCGCATTTCTCGGAGCGGGATTTGTGGGCTCGTCCATTGATGGTTTTTCCCGGGTGGCCATTCCGTTATTGAGTGATATTCCCGTATTGGGTCGTGTGTTTTTTGATCAGGACCCTCTGGTTTACGTTTCTTTTGTTGCCTTTGCCGGCGTAGCTCTGTTTCTGCGCTACAGCCGGGGCGGCCTGTTGTTAAGAGCCATAGGCGAGGACCCGGAAGCGGCTAACGCCAACGGCCTTCAGGTGTTGCTGGTGCGTTATCTGGCTGTGGCTTTCGGCGGCGGTATGGCAGGGCTTGCAGGCGCATACCTGTCCCTGGCCTACACCCCGCTCTGGACGGAAAACATGACAGCAGGGCGCGGCTGGATAGCTCTGGCTCTGGTGGTGTTCGCCACCTGGCGGCCGGAGCGTTTGATTCTGGGAGCCTACCTGTTTGGTGCGGCCAGCATCCTGCACCTGGTGCTTCAGGGGCTGGGCTGGAAAAGCTCCACGGAGTTGCTGGCCATGCTGCCTTATCTGGTGACCATTCTGATGCTGATTCTGTTGTCCTGGAACCCGGCCCGAACCCGACTCAGTACTCCACTTTCCCTTGGCCAGCCATACCGGCCGGGATGCTAACAATAATGATCTGAAGAGTTCCAACACTAACGTAATGCAGAAAGTAACCCTAGAGGATTAACCATGAATGCACTTCGTAAAACACTGATTGCAAGCTGTGTGGCCGCCGCATCTTTTGCTCCTGCAGCCCATGCCGAGAAGTTCTTCGGAGGATCCAGTGTCTCCATACTGCACAGCAACCAGTACCAGGGTGTGCAGTTTGATGCAGGCGGAAATGGTGGTTTTGAGTACGAGGCGACTTACTTCACCTTCGAAAATGCCACCGCCCATAATTGGGGCAGCACTTTCTTCTTCATCGACCGTGACCAGGGTCAGGGTTCAGTGGAAGGGTCAGATAACGTCTACGGGGAATTTGCGCCCAACGTGAGTGGCAGCTGGCTGACTGGCGCAGATCTCAGCTTTGGTCCGATCAAGGACGTAAGCCTGGCGGCTCAGTACGAGTTTGGTGGTGGTACCCAGGTAAATAACTATATGGGCGGCATCGGTCTGGCATGGGACGTTCCTGGCTTCATGTATTTCAATACCAGTGTTTACTATGTCGATAATGATCAGGTTGCCGATGAGAAGCAGCTGACCGTAACCTGGGCATATCCGTTCGGTATTGGTGCTGCCAAGTTCCTCATTGATGGTTATATCGACTGGACCACCGCCGAATCCGATCACAAGTCCGAGTTCCAGTTCACCCCGCAGGTCAAGATGGACGTGGGTAACTTCTGGGGCGCGCCGGGTGTTCTTTACGCTGGTGTCGAGTACCAGTACTGGAACAACAAGTATGGTCTGGGTGACACCTTGATGGACGATCAGAGCTCTGTCAGTGCATTGGTGAAATTCCACTTCTGATCCGGTACAGGAGTCCGGCAGAATCATTCTGGCGGACTCCTGAACAAATGGATAACAAGTGAGAGGCTCATGACTAAAAACTCAGTTGCAGACAGTGTTGCTTCAGACCAGGCGGGTGAAGGCCTTAAAGGCAGAAAATATCGGCCGGGCAGGATTCGGGAGCGCAACAGGGAGAAAATTCTGGCTGCTGCCGAAGAAGAGTTTGCTCTTAACGGCTACAAAGGCGCTACGATCCAGAGTATTGCCGAGCGGGCAGGGCTGCCCAAGTCCAACGTTCTGTATTACTTCAGCAACAAGACACGAATGTACAGCGCCATGTTTGATGACATTCTGGCGCGCTGGAACCGGGTGTTTACGGAAATCCGGCCAGAGGATGATCCGGCTGAGGCGTTGGCCACTTTCATCCGGACCAAAGTCGAAATGTCACGCAAGTACCCTTTGTCCTCCCGTCTGTTTGCCATGGAGATCATCCAGGGCGCCCCTTTTCTTATGGATCATCTGCGCACCAATATGCGTGAGTGGGTCCGGGGCCGGGCTGAGGTCATGCAGTCATGGATAGACGATGGCCGTATGGCGCCGGTGGATCCGGTGCAGCTGATTTTTCTGATCTGGTCATCCACACAACATTATGCCGACTTCCAGGTTCAGATCCTGATGGTTGAGAACAAGGCCGAATATGAGAAGCGTGACTTTGACCGCGCGGCTGACTTCCTGACTGGCATGATTCTGCGGGGGTGCGGCCTTGAGAGTCCGACATGAATGAGAACGTCTCATACCCGAGAGATATGCGTGGTTACGGGGAGCATCCTCCCCATGCCCGCTGGCCCGGAAACGCCCGGGTAGCTGTTCAGTTTGTACTTAATTATGAAGAAGGCGGGGAGAACTGCGTACTTCACGGCGACGAACACTCCGAGACGTTCCTCTCCGACATCATTGGTGCCGAAGCATACAGAGATCGGCACATGAGCATGGAGTCCCTCTACGAATATGGGTCCCGTGCCGGTGTCTGGCGCATCCTGCGTGAGTTTCGCAAGCGTCAGTTACCCCTGACAGTATTCGGGGTGACTATGGCTCTTTCCAGAAACCCGGAAGTGGTGCAGGCCTTTATTGATGATGGCCACGAGATTGCCTGCCATGGGCAACGCTGGATCCACTATCAGGATATGGCAGAGGCCGAGGAGCGCCGCTGTATGGAGCAGGCACTGGAGCAGCATGCCCGGTTGACCGGAGCACCTGCGCTGGGCTGGTATACCGGCCGCGACAGCCCGAATACCCGCCGTCTGGTTGTAGAGCATGGCGGGCTGGAATACGACAGCGATTACTACGGTGATGACCTTCCTTTCTGGACCACGGTTGAAACCCGGGACGGCGAGCACAAACCCCATCTGGTTGTTCCCTACACCCTGGAAGCCAACGATATGCGTTTCTGTTCGCCTCAGGGATTTAACTCGGGAGAACAGTTCTTTCAGTACCTGAAAGACAGTTTTGATGTGTTGTACGAAGAAGGTGCGGATGCCCCGAAGATGATGTCCGTCGGCCTGCATTGCCGGGTTGTTGGCCGTCCAGGGCGCTTCAGGGCTTTACAGAGGTTCCTGGATTATATCCAGAAGCATGAGCAGGTATGGGTGTGCCGGCGTATTGATATTGCCCGCCACTGGAAACAGGAACACCCCTTTCAGGCGACTGACGCCGGAGTAGAAGAATGACTGATGCAATAGTGGCCCCCATTGTTGAGGGGCCGGAGTTTACCCGTAAAGGCCTGAACCTGGCCAATGGTAGCCTGGGAGCGGAAGTGACTCAGGTGACTGATGAATTTTTTGCGTCCCGTGAGCGCATGCTGAACCCTGATCAGCCGGTGTTTTACCCCGACCGTTTTGATGACAATGGTAAATGGATGGACGGATGGGAAACCCGCCGTCGTCGCACCACTGGTCATGACTGGTGCGTTGTTCGCCTGGCGACACCTGGCATTTTGATGGGTGTGGATTTTGATACCAGTTTCTTCACCGGAAACTTTCCCCCGGCGGCCTCGCTGGAGGCCTGTTACTGCCCGGATGGGGAGCCCGGTGAAGGCACCCACTGGCAGACACTGGTGCCTGCTATCGAATTGCAGGGTAATGACCACTGCTTCTGCGAAATCGCTTCAGATCAGCCTTGGAGCCATGTGCGGGTACACATTTTTCCCGATGGTGGTCTGGCGCGCCTGCGAATTTACGGCAAGCCATTCTGTGACTGGTCCGCATTGCTGACCAGTGGCCCTGTGAACCTGCTTGCTCTGGAACATGGTGGTGATCAGGTGGCCTGGAGTGATGCTCACTATGGTGAGCCCCGCAAGCTGCTGCAACCCGGCCGGGGTATCAACATGGGGGATGGCTGGGAGACCCGCCGCCGGCGTGAGCCGGGTAATGACTGGTGCATTCTGGCTCTGGGCCATAAAGGTATTGCCGAGCGTATCGAAGTGGATACTGCGCACTTCAAGGGTAATTTCCCTGCGGCCTGTTCTATACAGGCGGCCTGTGTCGAGGCAGGAGAGAGTACTGCCCAGTCTCTCATCACTCAGAGTATGTTCTGGCACACCTTGATGGATGATCAGCCGCTGACTGCAGATGCTATCCATCAGTTTACTGATCTGAAGGACCTGGGTGCGATTACCCATATCCGTTTCAATATGATTCCCGATGGCGGTGTCAGTCGGGTGAGGCTGTTCGGGACGCCGGTGTCATGAGTCAGCCCCGGACAATCGTCGCGGAATGGCGCGGCCCATAACACCGGTACTGCCGGCCAGCCAATGTTTTGCCAATGCCTGATGTTCTCCCTCAAATAAAAACTATAGGGAAATCAAGAGTGGGTGTGACGCTGAATGTCTGATCACCCACATGACCTTATGTATGGAGAGAGTGCATGACGACCAAGACAGTATCTTTTGCAACGAAGGCACGACGCCCCGGTCGGGTAGCGACTATGTTGATGGCAGCGGGACTGGCCGTACTGGCAGCGCCCGGTTCCGTGTGGGCGGACGACCTTGAGAAGGTGACCTTCCGCACCAACTGGTTCCCCCAGGCCGAACATGGAGGCTGGTACCACGCGGATTCGCAGGGCACCTATGAGGACTATGGGCTTGATGTGGACATGGCTCCCGGAGGCCCCCAGGTCAACAACCTGCAATTGTTGCTGGGTGGCCAGGCTGATTTTGTAATGCTTCATTCCAGCGGCCAGATTCTCAATGCTGTTGAGGAAGGTTTACCTGTGGTGGCGCTTGCGGCGTTCTATCAGAAAGACCCGCAGATCATCATGACTCACCCGGGTGTCGGGAACGACAGGCTGGAAGATCTCAAAGGCAAGTCGATCCTGCTGTCCCAGGATGCTCACCAGTCGTTCTGGCCGTGGCTGAAGCAGAAATACGGCTATACCGATGAACAGGTTCGCCCGTATACCTTCCAGATGGGGCCGTTCATTGCCGAGCCTCAGGTTATCCAGCAGGCCTATGTCACCTCGGAAACGTTTGTAGTGAAACAGGCTGGTATCGAGCCCAATGTGTTTCTACTGTCTGATCATGGCTGGGAGTCATATTCCACCATGATCGTTACCACTCGCAAAACCCTGGAAGAACGCCCTGAAGTTGCCCGCAAGTTTGTGGAAGCGACTATCGAGGGCTGGTACCAGTATCTGCAGGACCCTGCAGCCACCAATGAATATATTCATGGCCTGAACGAGAACCAGGGCCCGGATCAGCTTGCCCATTCTCTCAGGGAGATGGATGAGCGCGGCATTGTCCTGTCTGGAGACGCCCTGACCGGTGGCATAGGCATCATGACCGACAAACGTTGGCAGGATATCTATAAGCAGTTGGTTAGCCTGGACCTGATCGATGAGTCCGTCGATCCCACCAGGGGCTATACCACAGAGTTTGTTGGTACTGAGGCCATTCACGACATTATGGCCCGGTATCCGGACGTGTCCGGTGCAGGCAGCGACTGAGTGGAGCCTGTGAACAACGAGGTTACCGAACGGCAGGCGGTCCGGGTTATGCGCCCGGAGTCGCCCCGTCAGGCAGTCAGTTTCGCTAAACGGTTCCGGGCACCTTACATGGCTGGTGGCACCTGGCTGCAGCCATCCTGTGAACGTAGCAGGCAGTGGCCCGCGCAGCTGGTAGCGCTGAACCCTGACTGGCCGGAATTTCGTGGTATTCAGGAGACGGAAGCTGGACTCAGCATTGGTGCGCTGACCACGCTGGACGAGCTGGCCAGCCACCCTTTGACGGAGCTGTACCTTCCTCAGCTGAACGGTTTGATTAAACGTGTAGCGGGGCCCGGGGTGCGTCACCTGGGTACAGTTGGCGGCAATCTGCTTGCTGGCGGGGACCTGTCAGCACTGGCCCTTGCTCTGGACACTGATGTGACCGTTGTGGGGGGTAAAGGGAGTAACCGCCAGCCTTTGGTCCGGTGGTTGCAGGATCGGCCGGCTGGCGATCTGCTCAGGTCTGTCACCGTGCCGGACTGCCGTGGCTGGGGAGTCTCTCTGGAAAAACTTGGTTATCGGGAGCGTTTTAGTCCTACCCGTGCCACCGTGGCCTGTGTCCATGATGGTTATCAGGTGCAGCTGGCGGTGTGTGGTGAAGGGCGGCCCGGGCGGCTGATGGTTACCGAAGCCATGCTCAGAGATGAGGGCATTCGTGAACTCACGGATCTGGAAATAGTGGTGGACAGTGAGCTGGAAACTCTGGGCTGGCATGACCCCCGCTTAAGACTGGCAGTGCGACGTATGCTTGAGTCCGGACTGATGGAGGTGACCCGTGACGCCTGAAAATTCACAGGGGGACGTCAGAAATCTGGTGACCCTGGACGGGGACGCGATCCGAAAGGCAACCTCCGGAATGGACCTGGCTCAGCGTATCGAAGGCCGTCTGGCATACGCCACTGATCAGCGGCATCTCTCCGGGTTGCTGTACGGTGCCATCCTTCGCAGTGCCTGCGCCCATGCGCTGATCACCCGGGTAGATATCTCCAGAGCTCTGGCAATGCCCGGTGTGCACGCGGTGATCAAGGCGGACGATGTGCCGGGCCTGAATCGCTTCGGCATAGTGATCCGGGACCAGCCGGTGTTTTGTGATGAGCGGGTTCGCTACGAAGGGGATGCGATAGCTGCCGTGGCGGCGGACACCCCGGAGCAGGCCAGAGACGCGCTGAATGCAATCGACGTGGATTATCAGCCACTTCCGGTGGTCAGTGATGCTACGTTAGCTGAACAGCAGCCTGCTCTTCACGATTCCCGGGAAACACACGGAGGCAGCAACCTGCTGGCCCGGGAAACACTTGAACGCGGCGATCTTGACGACGCCTTCTCCCGCTGTGCTGTGATCGTTGAACACCATTATCAGACCCCCCGTCAGATGCACGCGTTTATGGAAACCGAAGGCGGTGTGGCCATTCCTGATGGCAAAGGCGGTGTGTTATTCCGGGCAGGCTGTCAGTCTGGCCATCGGGATGCGGAACAACTGGCGGATATTCTTGGTGTCGCCCGTGAACAGGTGACCGTTGAGTCCACTGCCACCGGTGGTGCGTTCGGTGGTAAGGATGAGCTCACAGTACAGCCGGCTGCCGGGTTGCTCGCGCTGAAAACCGGGCGCCCGGTGATGATTCATCTGGACCGATTCGAGTCCTGCCGTACGGGTATGAAGCGCCACCCGGTGGCGGTAAAAATGACTACCGGGTGTGATGCCGGAGGTCGTATGCTGGCCCACAAGGCAGAGGCGATTCTGGACACAGGTGCCTACGCCAGTCTGGGGCCTGCAGTGCTGGAAAACTATCTGGATCACGCCACGGCACCCCTGTACCGGATAGAGGCATATCGTGTTTCCGGCCGCCTGGTTTATACCAATAACGGTGTGTGTGGGGCCTTCCGGGGTTTTGGCGGAAATCAGGCCACTTTTGCAGTGGAATCACAGTTGGATGAGCTTGCCCGCGGCCTTGGTATTGAGCCCGCGACCCTACGCCGGATCAACCTGAGGTCCCCGGGCGATGCCGGTAGCCGCAATCAGACTGTTCGCTGGACTGCGCCGCCCGCCTGTGTGCTGGCAGCAGCTCTGGACTCCCCTCTTTGGTCCCGCCCTGACACGGACACCGGGCGCTGGATGACCGGTACAGGTATGGCTATGGGTGCCCAGGGCAATGGTTTGGGAGATGGTTTGCCTGACAGTGGTGGTGGTCGTATCAGCCTGTCACCGGCTGGCCGTATCTGCGTGGAATTCGGAATCTCGGACTATGGCCAGAACATTGTTGAGTCCATTATCCGGTTTGTCTGTAAGGGGGTGGGTTGCAGGGAGACTGATGTGGAAGTTGTACTTGGACGCTCCCGGGGGCCGGATTCCGGGCCCACCAGCGCGTCTCGCAGCACCGTGCTGGTACACGGTGTACTGGCCAGTATTCTGCCCCGCTGGATGGATGCTGTGCGTGGGCATGCCGCTCGCGTGAGCGGCCACCCGGTGAAGGGTCTGGAGTTCGGTCCGGGAGGTATGTTTTTTGATGGTCAACAGGTGTTGAGCTATGGGGAACTGGCTGGGAGTGCCAACCTTGACGAAATGGCAGCCAGCGCCAGCCAGAATTTCCCTGTGGCACCGGACAGCGGACAACCCGTGGGCCGCTATCTGCAACTGCAGATTGCGACTGTGGCCCGGGTAGCGGTGGATCGTCTCACCGGTCGGGTGCGGGTGACGGACCTTCACCACGTCACAGCAGCCGGACGTGTGATCTACCCGCCCGGTTATCTGGGGCAGATCGAGGGTGCTGCTGTGATGGGGCAGGGCATGGCGCTGACCGAAGATATGACAACCCATGACGGCTGCTATCAGGCGGACAATCTGGACCAGTACCTGATCCCCACATTTCACGATGCCCCTGTCCAGCGGGTTGATGTTCTGGACGATACACCAGAAGACGATCCGTACCCGGTAAGGGGCGTGGGTGAGTTGGGTATCGAGGCAGTAGCGCCAGCTATTACCGCCGCGATTGAGGTCGCAACCGGTGTCCGGGTCCGGCGACTGCCCGTAGATCCCGGAGACTTGCTGGTGGAGATGGCTGCACAGGAACAAAACCTATGAGTGATCATTATCAGGTACCGGAAACACCGGCACAGGAAAACATCAGCTTCGAGCTGAATGGCGCGGCGGTTATCCGGTCAGTGCCGGGTGCCGGGACCTTGCTGGATATCCTGCGGGAATCTGGCCAGATTACTTCAGCCCGGGCCGGATGCCGTGTTGGTCGTTGCGGTGCCTGCCAGGTACTGCTGGATGGTCGTGCTGTACCGTCTTGTCTGGTGATGGCCTGGCAACTGCCAGGCCATCATGTGGAAACCGTGGAGGGGTTGAACAAGGATCCCGATTTTCTCTCTGTACGCGACGCACTGGCAAGTGAGAGTGCCTTGCAGTGTGGCTACTGCACACCGGGTTTTGCTGTTTCTCTGGTTGCGGGCATCAGGCAGCGCCGGCAGGGAAGTACGGTAGATCTGACGGAATCTGTTGCTGGCAATCTCTGCCGTTGTACCGGTTATGGCGGCCTTCGGCGTGCCATTGATCAACTTTCTGGCCCTGGCTGTCCGGATGAAACGGATGACCGGGGCGTCTCACTATCGGAAAAACAATGATGACTACGACCTTTGCCAGTAAACGCCGGCTCCTGCTATGCGCGGACGCGGTGCTGCCCATGACTGCTGGCAATCCCATAATCCAGGACGGTGCAGTGCTGGTGACGGGTGAAACCATTGAAGCCGTTGGTCCCCGTTCGACGTTGCTGGAACGTGCTCCGGATGCCGAGGTCCGGGATTACGGGCGCGCGGTGCTGATGCCGGGGCTGATCAATACCCACAGTCATTCCGGCCTTCTGCGGGGCACCGCAGAGGAATTACCTGTGTGGGAGTGGCTGCAGCAGTATATCGATCCGATGCACCGTGTGCTCAGGCCAGAAGAGGCGGAGGCCGCCTCCTGGCTGTGTTATGCAGAAAGTCTGCTGGCCGGCACTACCACTTCGGTGGATATGTGGCGCTATATGGCCGGCTCTGCCCGGGCGGCAGAAGGTTTGGGGAATCGTGTGGTCATGGTGCCCTACGTAGGTGAGGCGCCGGGTTACGATTATTTCGATACTCTGGATGACAACGAGGCCCTGATTTCGCAATGGCATGGCGGGGCTGGTGGCCGGGTCAATGTATGGGTGGGTCTGGAACACCAGTACTACGCTACGGAAGCTGCGTGTCGTCGGGCGGTAGATCTGTGCGACCACTACAGCACCGGGTTTCATACCCACTCGAACGAAAGCCAGAGCGAAATCCCCGAGGCCATGCGCAGGCATGGTATGAGCCCTGTCCGGGCTCTGGAGAAGCTGGGCCTGCTGTCACCAGAACGGGTATTGCTGGCCCATTGTGTCTGGCTTGATGATGACGAACTGCAGTTGCTGGCAGCCAACAACATCGGCGTTGCTCACAACCCCTCAAGCAACATGAAGCTGGCCAGTGGTCCGGCGCCTGTGGAAGCCATGATCGCCGCCGGTATCGCAGTGGGTATTGGCACAGATGGTGAGAAGGAAAACAACAATCTGGACATGTTCGAGGAAATGAAAATCGCCTCGCTGCTGGCCAAGTTACGGGCCATGGATGCTGCAGCCTGGAAATCCTGGGATGTCCTGCGGGCGGCCACCATTGACGGTGCCAGGGCATTGGGCATGGATCGTGAAATTGGTTCTCTGGAGTCGGGCAAACAAGCTGATGTGATAGCCGTACGCGCCGATACCGCCAGGATGACGCCGTTTATTCCCTCTGGGTCATTGCAGAACCTGCATCACAATCTTGTGCATTCCGTGCTGGGCGGAGATGTTGCAATGACAATGGTAGCGGGAAGGGTTCTGGCCGAGAACCAGATATTGCTCAGTGGTGATATGGCTGAATATATCGAGCACGCCAACCAGGCGGCTGACCGGCTGCTCACTCGCCGCGACCGTTGGCTTGCCTCGAACAGGAAGGGAGTGGCAACGCCGGTATAAGCTCTTGCAGAGTAGGGAGGGCGTTTAAACGCCCTCCCGGTTTATTCCTCTCAGTAACGGGTTTTCTCAGACCGAAAGCAGGACAAAGTCATCCTTGGTAACCAGACATTCCGGGCACACCCAATCATCCGGGATGTCATCAAATGGCGTTCCTGGCGGAATGCCTGAGTCCGGGTCACCTACCGTCTCGTCGTAGATCCAGCCGCACACCTGACACACCCATTGGGGAGCTGCGCCTTCACTGGCCTGAGCAGGCGTCGGTTCGGTGGAATCGTTGGCCGCCTGTTCGCGGATTGCGCCAAGGCGGCGTTCGAATGCCAGTCGGCCCTTCTGTTCCAGCTCAAATGCCCGCAAGACCCTGGCCTCAACGCGCGCCTGCCGGTCCTGGGTGGTGGCATAGCGGTGCACGGTCATACGCCCCAGAGAAACATGGAACTTCTCATCAGGAATGATCTTCTGAAGCATCGCACGGGTGCTTTCGGGGATTCTCGGCAGCAGTCCCTCGAAGGCGTCCATGGCGCCCAGTTCTCCGGTGATATTATGGGCCGCTACCCGTTCCAGGGTATCGTCGCCGCTGGCGTAAAATTCGCTGACCCACTCAACCCATTCGGGCTCCGGTGACCAGCCCTCCATGGATGTCCCCAGAGACTGAAGGTGGGACAGGATCAGCTTGTAGTGTTTGCCTTCGTCGGCGACCTGCTGGCACAGTCCGATAAATACCTCTGGTTCCGGGGTGTCCCGCAGCCACGAACCAATAAATCCAGCGGCTTCCTGTTCATACCAGCACTGGAATTTAAGCCATTCAAGCAGTTCAGCCCGATCCAGTGGCTGGTAGCCGCCAAAACTCTTTTCCGGCTCGGATAGAGCATCCCGGCGCTGCTCAAGGGTTCTTACCAGGTCATCATAGAAATCTTTCGGGTCGGCAGCTGATTTCTGCATGGCGGTAGCACTACTCATACAGCCTCCTTCAGTTCTGCGGTCTGCTTCTGGTCGTGAATAGCGTCATACCATTCGCCGTTACGCAGGCATCCCACTGCCCGTAGCCGACGCTGCGCAACAAGTTCCTCATTGCCGTCGGACAGAGTGCAAGGGCCCTCCTCGATATCCAGTACGCTGACTTCAGCCGGCCGCCCGATACTCAGCGAGCCATAGGTGTCCTGCTTGTTGATGGCGCGGGCCGGGTTAATGGTGGTCATGGCGATGACCTTCTCCAGCGGTACGTCTAGAGCCCAGATTTTGGACATGGTGGTGGAGAGTGAATACACCGGACCGTCCACGTTGAACACGTTCAGGTCGGTAGAGATGGTGGTCGGCAGATAACCCCGTTCGATCAGCCTCCGTGCTGTGCGGAAGTGGAAGTCCCCGGCGGAATGACCGATGTCCATGAGTACACCCCGTTCGTAGGCGTCTTTATAGGCCTTGGTTGGCTCGCCATTCTGGTCGAGCTGGCCGCCGCCGCCGCGGCAGGCGTGGGTGATCATGTCGCCCTTGCGAAGCTTGTAAAGCAGCTTTTCCGTGTCCAGTACGGGTGTGTGCGGGAAGGCGCCGAGGTGGATCATGACGGGCAGGTCCGGAGCAATCTGATGGGCAGCTTCCAGAAATGGTGAACGGTCCGGGTCATCGGTAATGGTTGCCCGCACCTTGAAGCCGACGATGACATCGCGGTTGTCATCCACCACTTTTTTTGCAGATTCAACATCGATATTGCGCTCATCATCGGCAATGCGCAGGTAGTGGCAGACGAATGTTTTGTTGGCCAGGTAGATCTGCGAAGGGTCGAGAAGAGCGAAGATTTTGGTTTTGGTGTCAGGGTGGTCAATGATGCCCTTGCGGGCAAGCCCGAAAATGGTGCTGCTGGTGGTTCCTGCGTCGACCATGATCGGCACCCCTGAATCGACCCCCATGAGATCTGTTGGCAGGCAGAAGTCGCCCAGCCCGGTGTAGCAGTGGGTATGGATATCGATCAGACCGGGAGTCACAACCTTGTTGGTCATGTCCAGAACCCTGGCGTCAGGGTATTGCTGGCCGGCATCCTGTCCAACGGCAATAATGGTGTCACCTTTGGTGACGACGTCGGCAATGCCGTCGAACCCGTTGGCGGGGTCGATAACCCGGCCACCTTTCAGTACCTGTACATCGTTTTGCGCGGAAGGCATAGCATTCCTCCAGAATCTCTCGAGAACCGTACGCCGGAGAGGCGTTATGACAGAGGAATGTCATCTTGACTCAGGAGTCTGATCCAGGAGGTTCTCTCGGCCCGGAAATTCCCTGAGAAAGGCTAAGCAGGATATATGCCAGCGATTCCGGAGGCGCCGTTAGTGACCGGGACATCAGGGAATTAATGATCAGGTGGTCAATAAAGCTGGCTGTTTGTGGTGCAGGTTGAAGCGAAATGAGCGCTTGCGGTGCATCTGGACGCCTGATTCAGTGTGCTCACTGGCGACGAATAAGGTCTGAGGCGTGGCATAGCGATTGCTTTTAAAAACTGATCAATTGGTCAGATAGTATCAGGAGTCAGTATGTCCAGTTTTGCAATCCGCCATGCCGCGATATTCACCGTTGATCCTCGCGATCGGGTGATTCCGGCTGGCACCCTGGTGGTGCAGGACGGCATCATTACCCGGATAGGCGATGACCGGGAGGTAAATATCCCGGAGGACTGTCAGGTGATTGATGCCCGGGGGCACGCTTTATTGCCGGGTCTGATCGACTGCCACTCCCATTCCAGCCTGATGCGGGGGGTCACGGAAAACATGCCGCTGATGGAGTGGCTGCCCTGGTACCAACTGGAACACCGGGCCATGACAGAAGAGTTCGCCTACCATTCTGCCCGCCTGTGTTATCTGGAAGCCCTGCAGTCCGGTACTACCTGTGTTATGGATATGTTCCGCTTCATGGATCGCTGCGCTGATGCGGCTGCCGAGCTGTGCCTGAGGGTTCAGCTGGCGCCTTATGTGGCAGACAAGCCGGGTAAGGACTTCTTCTCGACCCGGGAAGAAAACCGCCGGCTGATCCATAGTCACCATGAAGCCCGGAACGGTCGCACCCGTGTATGGATGGGGCTGGAACATTTGTTTTACTGCACCGAAGACGCTTATCGCGAGGCGGCTCAGCTAAGCCGGGAATATGGTGTGGGCATTCATACCCATTGCAGTGAACAGAAAGAGGAAGAGCAGGCGGTCACCGCCGAGCTGGGTCGCCGGTCACTGGCGATGCTGGATCACTACGGAATACTGGGTGAACGGACCCTGCTGGCCCACTGTGTCTGGCTGAACGATGACGAAATCGCCCGGGTAGCGGACACTGGTACCAGCATTGCCCACTGCCCGATAAGTAACGCCAAACTTGCCAGCGGTGTGGCGCGAGTGCCGGAAATGCTTGCGGCCGGCGTAACGGTTGGGCTGGGCACCGATGGACCTGTCTGCAATAACAGCCTGAACATGTTTGAGGAGATGAAGTTCGCCTCCCTCATTCAGAAGGCTACTCACCTGGACGCCACCGCCATGCCTGCCGACCAGATCCTGCGTATGGCTACCATAAATGGCGCAAGAGCACTGGGGCTGGACCGGGAGATAGGTTCGCTGGAAGTGGGCAAAAAGGCTGACTTGCTATTGCTGGATGTTATGAAGGCGAACATGACGCCGGTCAGCGTGAATGAAGCGGGCGGCAGCCTGTTGTGGAATCTGGTGTTTTCTGCGGGTAGCACGAATGTGGCCGGAGTATGGGTGGACGGGGTTCGCCTGATCGATAACGGCGAAGCTACTCAGGTTAACCAGTCCTCAATCATTGTCGCGGCCCAGCGCCAGGGGCTGGCCCTGCAGGAAGCCTGCCAGACGTTTTCACATACCCGAACCACCATGATTTGATGATATCTGCGACTCTGAGAATGCTCCACAAAAGCCCCATGTGCCCGGGGCTTTTGTCTGTAATATCGGAGGCTGTCTGATGCGTTGAATATCTGGCTGCGCGACTCAACGCCACCTACGATCACCGTCAGGCCGAAGCCTGACGTGCAGATCAAGCGTTTTCGCTGTGGTCAGACCAAACGCGCAAGGATCTCTTCAGAGGTAGTTACTTCCCCGAATTCATAGGCGAATGTTGTGAGAGCGACCTTCTGTACCTCTTCAGCAGTTACCTCACCGAACCCGAGATCCGGGTAAGGCATGGCAGCGCAGGCATCACTGAGTGCAATGACCTTGTATTCCCGGTGAACCGCATCGCGAATGGTTGTGTCGCAGCAGACGTTGGTTACCGTACCGCAAACAATCAGAGTATCCACATCTCTGGAACGCAACACGGTATCCAGGTCAGTGCCGTGAAAGCCGCTGTAGAACAGCTTGTCCACCACAACGTCATCGGGGCCGGGGGCAAGCTCATCAATTACCTCAACCATGGGGTTATTACGGCCCAATACCTGATCCACATCCGGGTACATATCCTTCATTCGCCCGGTGTCGCTGCCATCACCGCGAACGATATGGCGCAGATACACCACAATTACTCCGGCTTTGCGGCAGGCGTCTGCCAGCTGCCTGATTTTCGGTGTGATGTTTTTGGTAGCTGGTACGTAAAGATCACCCTCCGGATTACAGAAAACTTTCTGCATGTCCACAATGATCAGGGTTGTCCGGTCCGGGGCCACGGGCCAGGCTTGATTAAGTTTCGGCATGCGCCAGTTTTCTCCTTTTAGTGCGGAGCCAGGTCACGATGAATGGCATAGGGCCCCCAGGACTGACGTACAGGTACCATTTCCACCCGGTTGATATTGATGTGATCGGGCAGGTTGGCGATGTGGGCGACCTGGTCAGCCACATCGCTGGCAGACAGGGGCACAGTTCCTTTGTATACCGAATCAGAAGCGGCTTGATCGCCACTGTTCCGTACAAGTGAAAATTCCGTTTCGGCAATGCCTGGAGCCAGGTCTGTCACTCGTACGCCTGTGCCTGGCAGGTCACACCTGAGGTTGTATGAAAACTGTTTGATGAAGGCTTTGCTGGCGCCGTATACGTGGCTGCCCGGGTAAGGCCATTCACCGGCGGTTGAACCTATGTTGATGATGTTGGCTCCAGCACCGGTCCGGATTAATGTGGGAAGCAATGCATGGGTAACATTGACCACGCCGGTGATATTGGTGTTGATCATGGTGTGCAGATCAGCCAGCTCCACATCCTGCATGGCTGCAGGTGCCAGAGCCAGCCCTGCATTGTTGACCAGTGTATGAATGTTACGAAAGCTGGCGGGCAGGGATTCAATGCCCTGTCGCACCGCACTGGCATCCTGCACATCCAGTTTTAACGGGTGAACCTGAGTTATTTCACCCAGCTCATCGGCCAGAATATGCAGGCGCTCCGTGCGCCGCCCGCAGATGACCAGGTTCCAGCCGTCCCGCGCGAACCTGCGTGCGATGGCCGCCCCGAAGCCGGACGTGGCACCGGTCACAAATAGGGTTTTGTTCAATGTTCTCTCCTGGGTTGGTTGAGGAGTGGGTCAGGTACGTTCTTCCCGGATAAAGGGGGCTCCCAGAGCTCCCGGTTGACTGCTTATATCCCGCTTCGACGCGGCCACCCAGATCATTACGCCAAGAGTAATGGCATAGGGCGCCATGAATACGAAGTACTGGGGCAGTTTGATGCCCGATGCCGCCAGCTGGGGTATCAGTGCCTCAATACAGCCAAACAGGAGGGCGCCGGCGAGTGCTTTCCACGGAGACCAGCGGGCAAAAATTACCAGGGCGACAGCTATCCAGCCCCGGCCAGCGGTCATATTGGATATCCAGAGTTTGTTGCTGAGTACAGCGATGAATGCTCCAGCAAGGCCTATCAGGGCGGCGCCAATCATGATCGCCGCCAAACGATAACCCAGCACTGATATGCCTGCGGCGTCTGCAGCCTGTGGGTTCTCGCCAACTGCTCGCAGCCGCAGGCCGGGGGTTGTTCTGTTCATGGCCCAGACCGCGACCACGAAGATCACCGGGACCAGGTAAACCACAACATTCTGTATGAAGAAGCGTCCCACATATGGCAACTCGGATAGCGGCCAGAGTGCGATGGCACCCAGCCCGGAAACCGGCTGGTTGGTCCAGCCCATCAGTGTGCCGGTCAAGGTGGTCAGCCCCTGGCAGAAAAACACCAGAACCAGTCCGGAAATGACCTGGTTGATGCGCATAACCAGCACCATCAGGGCAAATAGAAGAGAGACCACGCTGGCCGCAATCATGGCTATCGCCAGAGCAACAGCCGTGTTGTCAAAGGTCAGGGCGGCGCCGACACCGATAACGGCGCCAACCAGCATCAGCCCTTCAGCACCGAGTGCCAGCACGCCGGATTTTTCGGTGATGATAAGCCCGAGGGCGGCCAGTGCAAAAGGAACAGCGAATTCAGGAATGTTACCCATCCAGCTGGTAATCAGGTCCATGGTTAGTCTCCCCCCTGAACGCGACGGATACGATGACGGATAAAAAAGTCCGAAGATGCAACGCAGATCACCAGCACGGCCTGGATGAGCTGCACCATGGCAAACGGAATCTGGTAGAACACCTGCAGACTGCGGCCCGATACGAACAGAGTGGCAATCAGCAGAGCAGCGCAGGTGGCGGCGATGGGGTTGTTACGTGCCAGGAACGCGATGAGAATCCCGGAAAAACCATAACCTACATAGAATGAGTGTGTAAGGCGGCCTTCCTGTCCGGCGGCTACCATCAGGCCTGCCAGCCCGGCAAGAGCACCGGAGAAGAGAACCGCAATCAAAATGGTTTTTGCCACAGGAACCCCCACAGCTCCGGCCACTTTGGGGCTTTTGTCCACAAAGCGAAGGTACAGGCCGGCGCGGGAGATGTTGACGAACCAGAGTACGATCAGTGCAATCACAATGGCGATAGGGATCGAAAGGCTGAGGCCGTTGCCAAGCTCTGGCAGGAGCTCAAAGCTGTCGTACTTGGGCGAATAGGGAAAGGCGTCCTTTGGGTCCTTCCAGGGGCCATACATCAGGTGCAGCAGGACATTGATTGCAATGATCGTACTCTGG
>Ga0209345_10001877_pt1 | contig 24304 bp, 22 predicted proteins | sample Cruoilmetagenom7_FD_187294 | JGI IMG/M metagenome (GOLD analysis project Ga0209345, IMG submission 187294) | Oil polluted marine microbial communities from Coal Oil Point, Santa Barbara, California, USA - Sample 7 (SPAdes) (version 2) | ecosystem: Environmental > Aquatic > Marine > Oil seeps ...
TGTTGGTAGCGTCATTTAATCCTGGGTATCAAAAAGGGTTTAAAGAATTAAAACCATCAACAAGACAACGATTTGTTGCAACATCATTTAGTTATCCTGAAGCTAAAATTGAAGCTGAAATTTTAGTGAATGAAACAGGAATTGAATTGGACATTGCCAAAAAATTAGTAAATATTGCAACAAAAGTTAGAAACTTAACAGAACTTGGTTTGTCTGAAACAGTTTCAACACGTTTATTGGTTGATGCTGCTAAATTAATTCATAGCGGTTTGCCAAAACGTCTTTCAGTTGAAGTCGCAATTGTTGAACCATTAACTGATGATATTGAAGTTGTTGAAGCATTGAAAGATTTATGTAATTTAATGATTTAGATTAGTAAACAGTTTCCAGTAACAGTTGATAGTTTTAATTGAACCAACTGAATACTGCAACTGAATACTGCAACTGAATACTGTAAACTTAGCAGAATGTTTGAACCTGATGAATATCTCTTTACCAAACTTGCTTACTACTTTAAAAGAAGAAAATTAAAGAAGCAAGAAGAGATTGCGCATGCTGTATATTTAAATGATTTAAAACCCAGATTAACCATTTTTGCAAGAGCAATTACAGGGAAATCTATTGAGATTTTTGAAGCTGAAAGAGAAGGAGGATATAAAAATAATAATTTTTTCCTTCCTACTAAATTTTCAGAATTCCCTTCAGTTGAAGAAAATATTTCATTCTATTTATTCAGAATATTATATGTGTCAATTCAGAAGAATTTAGAACAGAATTGGAACGATAACCAAGAACATGAATTATTGGAATCTCAGCAAATAGCAACTGAAAATTGTAAACTAGTATTGGATGTATTGTTTGAGCAATTCCCTATTACAAAAAAATATCACGAAAAATTTGTAGCATATTATTCGCAAAAGGCAACAAATAAATCGGAAATTGATTACACATTTATTTATGGGAAATGGATGCGAAATAACCCTGAAGATGCCGATGAAAATAAGCTAAAAAATTTCACAGATAAAGTAAAAACTGCTGATGAAGAAAAACCGAAGACAACTCTAAAATCTAAAGCTGTTGAAGAAATTATTTCGGTGCAGGTAGATGTGAAACAGCAGGAAGATGCGGTTTTACAACATCAGTTTGAAAAAGTTGAAACAGCCGAAGAGTTTGGAGGTAATTTTAAAGATTTTGATGGAGATGATGATTTAGAAGATCATTCTAATGCATTGGATGATGTAAATATGAAATATACTGTGCGTGTTGATGATACGGCACATTCTGTTTATCAAGCAGATTTTATTGAGAATACAACAGTATCAGAAAGTGCAGAGGTTGATAGTACCGGATATCATATTAAATATGATGAGTGGGATTATACGAAAAGAGTTTACAAAGACAATTTTTGTAAAGTATACCCAAAAACACTCTTAAAAACTGATGTTCCTTACTACAAAAAAACACTCTTAAAAAACAATTCAACATTGGTAGGTTTGCGAAAAATGCTAACTACTGTGAATAATAAATATCAGCAGCAACGTAGGCAAACACAAGGAGAAGAATTTGATATTGATGCCATAACCGATTTGTTTGTAGATGTGCATTCTGGGCACACTCCTTCTGAAAAAATATATCTTTCAAAACGAAAAAAAGAAAAAGATTTATCCATTTTGTTATTGTTAGATATTAGTTTATCAAGCGATGGTTATGCTGCTGGAAATAGAGTGATTGATGTTGAAAAGCAAGTCTCTATCTTGTTTGGTGAAATTTTAGATGAGTTTAATATAGATTTTTCTATAGATTGTTTTTACTCTAAAACACGAAATCATTCAACCTATTTAACAATCAAAGGCTTTGATGATGATTGGAATAAAGCTAAGTTTAAAGTAGGTGCAGTTGAACCAAGTGGCTACACAAGAATTGGTGCAGCTTTGCGACATTCAGGTGCTATGTTAGATAAGCGAGATACCAAAAATAAATGGGTTATTTTAATTTCTGATGGAAAGCCAAATGATTATGATAAATACGAAGGAAAATACGGTGTAAATGATGTAAAACAGGCTTTAAGAGAATTGAATGAACGTCAAATTAACTCCTATGCTCTTGCTATTGAAGCACAGGCTAAATATTACTTACCTCAAATGTTTGGTCAAAACCACTACCAAATTTTAACAACTCCTGTTGAGTTACTACAATCTTTAGTTAAGTTGTACGAAAAGATTAAACATCAATCATAATAATTCTTATAGAATTTTGATTGAAAAGCTAAATCGTTTTTGTAACAATTGACACACGATATTTTATGTTAAAAATCAACAATAAAAGATAAAAAGGTATTTTATTATTATCTTTGCCAATGAATAAGATAATTATATAAAATAATGAACATAACAAAAGAAAAAACAGTGGCACAAGTAGTGACAGAAAATACAGGAGCAGACCATGTGTTTTGTAAATATAATATTGATTTTTGTTGCGGAGGTGATGCTACACTTAAAAAGGTATGTAATGAAAATGGAATAGAATTTAATGTTTTAAAAAATGAAATTGAATCAGTTACAGCTGTTATAAATAGAGATATAAATTTTGGTGAAATGGACATGGTATCATTAATAAATCACTCAAAAAGTATATATCATAAATATTTAAAAGAAAATGTGCCTGTGATATCTCAATTGGCAGTTAAGGTAGCAGAAGTTCATTGGATGCATCACCAAGAAGTTGTTCAAATAAATAATTCATTTAGTAAAGCAATCTCTGAAATTGTAGAACAATTATCAATTGAAGAAACTATACTGTTTCCTTTTATAAATAAAATAATTGAACAAGATAGGCTTACAACCAAACTTGATAAAGATGAAATAGAAACATTAAAAAAATCTATTAAAAATATTGAGAAAGGTCTTAAAAATGCAGGAGATATATTTAAGAAAATAGCAGGATTGACAAATAATTATACTCCTCCTTTAGGAGCTTGTAATACCTTTAAATTATTATATGAAAAATTACAAGAATTTGAACAAGAATTACACAAATTTATTCATTTCGAAAAACACATTTTATTCCCTAAAGTTTTAGAGAATAACTAATTATGAAATTAATAGCCTAAAAATGAATTCATTTTTATCAACAGTTGAAAAATTACCAGAAGGACATCCAGTAAAAGTTTATTATGAAGAAGGAGCCTTAATTCAAGAAATATTATTAGAATTATATGAAGCTGATCCGGTTGAGGATTTTCAAAAATATTTCAACATTTTTAACCAATTAACCACTATTGAAAAGAGATTTACACGTAAAGAAAATCAATTATTTCCATACTTAGAAAAACATGGATGGGAAGGTCCAAGTCAAGGAATGTGGTCTTTTCATGATACATTAAGAGATCAAATAAGATTGCTTAACACTCATAATTTTGAAAAAAATACCGCTAAAATTATTGAAAACTTACCTTATTTAATTGAAGGAATTAAACGTTTAATGAGTATTGAAGACACTCGGTTATTTCCTAACGCTATGGATTTATTATCTGAAGGTGATTGGAAAGAGTTTTATGAAGGTGATGAAGAAATGGGTTGGATGTTAGCTGAAAAGCCAGTACCATATCCTGCAATTGAAAAGGAAGCGTATGTGCACCCAAGTGAAGATTTTACGCAGCGAGATTTATCTTTTTCTCTAGACAATACGTTTCATTACGATGAAGGATATATGACTCCTGAACAAGTAAATTTATTACTTAGATTTTTACCAGTTGATATTACGTATGTTGATGAAAATGACAAAGTAATTTTTTATAATAGAGGAGACGATAGAGTTTTTCCTAGAAGTAAAGGTATTATTGGCAGGGAAGTGCGTTTTTGCCATCCGCCAAAAAGTGTTGATATGGTGTTGCGTATTGTTGATGAATTTAAAGCGGGAACTAAAGATGTAGCTGAGTTTTGGTTTAACTTTAGGGGAAGAATAATCCATATAAGATATTTTGCAATTCGTGATAATGAAAAGAAATATAGAGGAGTTATTGAAATGTCTCAGGATATTACAGAAATTCAAAAGTTAGAAGGTCAAAAGAGGTTATTAGACTGGGATTAAAATTTTAAAATGGAAAACACACAACAAGTCAATAGTAAAAATATTTACTACCCACCAGGTGGAATTTTACTATGGATAATTATTTTTTTAGAATTAATAACCTTTGGTATTGCATTAATTGCAATGGTAATTTCTAGTAAGGAAAATCCAACAGATTTTCATGAATCACGTTTGCTCTTAAATACCCCCTTTGGAACAATTAATACGGTATTTTTAATTACAAGCGGTTTTTTTATGGCGGTTTCAGTTAATTATTTGAAACAAAACAACACCAAAAAATCATTGCTGTTTTTAACACTAACAATGCTTGGTGGAGTGTTGTTTCTAGTTTTAAAAGGTGTTGAATATTCAGATAAAATAGATGCGGGTCTTACAATAGGCTACAATACATTTTTCACCTATTATTGGATGCTTACGTTATTTCACGTAATCCATGTAATTGTTGGATTGGTAATTCTAGTTTCAGTTTATGTTGGGCTGAAAAAGAAAAAATCAACAACTACAATTGAAGATGTTGAAGCTAGTGCAGCATTTTGGCATATGTGTGATTTAATTTGGTTATTGTTATTCCCAATAATTTATTTACTTTTTTAATTATGAATAGTCGTACAATTTTTGTCTGGATAATTTTAGTGTTATTAACTGTTGTAGTAGGAGTTATTTCCAGTTTTCCTTTAAGTTATGCCGTTATTACAATTTTAGTTTTATCAGTAATAAAATTTATTGGAGTATCATTTTATTTTATGGAACTTAAAAAAGCACATATATTTTGGAAAGCTTCAGTATTAATTTATGTATTGTTGTTTTCAACAATAGTTTTGGTTGTAATTTAAATTATTAGTTTTTTAATACAGAAAACTCAATTTTTGAAGAAGTAAATACCGTATGTGTTTGTGTTTTAAAATCTTCTTCGGTTGCTTTAAAAATATTATCAACATACGTTTGCGGATTTAAATCTATCAAAGGAAACCAAGTGCTTTGTACTTGAATTTGCAATTTATGACCTTTTTTAAATGTATGATTTACATCTTGTAATTTAATATTTACAGCAGTTTTTTTATTAGGAATAAAAGGTTCAGGATGTGTAAAGCTATTTCTAAATTTACCTCGCATTACTTCACTACGTACCATTAAATGATAATTACTCATTTTTAAATGACCTTGCATATTTTCATTATTTTCTTCCAAGTCTGTTGGGTGAATATCAATCACTTTAACAATCCAATCGGCATCAGTTCCGGTAGTTGCAACTTGTAATTTTGCTAAAATATCACCTGAAAGTGTGAAGTCTTCAGTTAAAATAGTTGTTGTATATGTTAATACATCACCTCTTCTTGCAGCAAAACGTTGATCGTCAGTCATATATTTTCTAGGAGTAAATACTGCTTTTATATCTTCAGAATAAGGAACAGGTTTTTTAATATCGCTAATAAATTTTATACCAATTTCTTTTTCTTCGAAAGAAGTTAGTTTTTGATTGTCAGATAAATACATTGTTTGCTTTTCAACGTTTTTTGGAGGCCAGGTGTCATATGTTTTCCATTCTTTTTTACCGGTATCGTATACATAAGCTTCAGGCAAACCAGAATTTTTATCACCTTTTCCTTTTAAGAAATGATTGAAAAACTTCGTTTCAATATGCTCTTGATAAAACAAAGAAATTGAATCGCCAAAATAATAATTTCCAACAGCATTTTTTGTTTTAGAGCTAGCCCATTGACCGTGACTCCAAGGTCCAAAAACAAGCGTGTTGTAATTCTCTTTATTGTATGCCTCTATTGTTTTATAAGTCTCTAACGGACCGTACAAATCTTCAGCATCAAACCATCCACCTACTACCATTGTCGCTACGTGAGAATTTATATTTTTTAAGTGTTGAATAATACCTTTGCTCTGCCAAACTTCATCGTAATTAGGGTGTTCAGTTAGCTCTTCCCAAAAGAAATTTTCAGATTTCTTATTTAATTCTAATGCCGGATTATCAACTTTTTCATTTTCAAAGTAATGATTTAAATTACTTAAAGGTCCGGCATCTAAAAAGAACTGATATTGGTCTTGTGTTTTTATATCTGGCATTGTATACCAAGCAGTATCAGAAGGATTATCTTTTGGAGTTCCAAATAAGCCAGTTGTTCTAAAATAACTTAATAAATAAGCGCCATTATGATGAAAATCATCAAAAAAGAAATCACCTATACACGCTTGTGGTGAAGCCGCTTTTAATGCCGGATGTGCATCAATTGCTGAATAAGTGCTGTAAAATCCAGGGTACGAAATTCCCCAAGTTCCAACATTTCCATTATTATTTTCCACATTTTTCACCAGCCAATCAATAGTATCAAAAGTGTCAGAACTTTCATCAATATCTTTAGTTGTTTTTTTGTTAGGAATATAAGCGCGCATATTATCATAAGTACCTTCGCTCATCCAACGTCCACGAACATCTTGATACACAAAAATATTCCCTTCTTTCATTAAATGCTTGTTTGGTCCTATATTTTTTCTGTATTTATTTGTACCATACGGTCTAACACTATACGGAGTTCTTTGTAATAAAATTGGATATTCTTTGCTCGTGTCTTTAGGTGAATAAATTGTTGTAAATAATTGAATACCATCACGCATAGTTATGGTAGTCTCCGTTTTATCATAATTTTCTTGGGCGTAATTTACTTCTTGTTCTACAGTTTTACTGTTACAGCTTACTATAAAAATTGAAAGTAAGACAAATAGTGTTTTTAAGGTGAAGTTTTTCATTTAAAGGTTGATTGGTCTAGTGGTAAATCTACAAAAAATAGAAGTTGAAAAATGTTAGGGTATTTGTAAAATAAATAGTGGAGAATTAAAATGTCATATTTAATATGTTATAAAATAACAAACTCCATCCAATAATTAGTAATAAACCACCAAGTGGAGTAATTGGACCTAGAAATTTTAATTTTTTATTTTTTGCTGAAGAAATTACCAATCCATAAATACTGAAAGAAAATAACAAAATTCCAGCTATAAAACTGTAAACCATTAATGTTTCTGAAGTAGTTTTTAATTCAAAATTAAATCCAATAAGCAATAATATGAAGGTGTGATACAGTTGATATTTAACACCGGTTTCAAAACTTTTTAATTGTTCTTCATTTAAGATTTTTTTTAGTGCATGTGCGCCAAAAGCACCAAAAATAACAGCGAAACCTCCTAAAGTTGCGGCAAAAAGTAATGTGAATTCAATCATTTTTAAAAGAATTAAAGTTGTGAGTAAATGTAACAAAAAATAGGCAAGGCTGTTAATTACAAACTTTACAATCCTTTTTTTCTTTATGTTCGCCAACTAAATGACCAGATTTATTTAATTTATAATCGCAACAAGCAATAAAACCATCTTTAAGCATATTTCTACCTCGTTGAATTCGAGATTTTGCACCTGATAGGGAAATGTTTAATATTTTGGCTACTTCAGCCTGTTTTAACCCATTAATTTCACTTAAAAGTAAAGCATCTTTATAAGTTGAAGGTAAATTGTTAATTAACGGAAGTAAACAATCTTTAGCAGAATGCTCTGTAGTAGTTTTATTATCGATTTCAATTGTTTTAGAACTTAGCTTATTTTGTTTAGCTTGTTTGTTAAAATAATCATTTATTGTATTAGTTGAAATAGTATAAATCCAAGATTTAATACTTTCTTGTTTTTTTATTTTATGAATATTTAAATGAATTTTAATAAAAACTTCTTGTAATAAATCATTTGTAACCTCATTATTTTTTACACGATTGTAGATGAACCGTTTTAACGATTCTGAAAATTCATCCCAAATAGCAGTTGTCTCCATATATTAAATTAAAAAAACGCCACATTTAATACTTAAATATAGCGTTTTAAATATTAACAGTTGCAACTTGTACAACTACAATTTTCACAAGTACAACTTTCACATTTTCCGTTAACACAAGATTCACAAGTGCAAGTACATTCATTATTTTTCATAAATATAGGTTTAAAGTTATACTACTAAGACTTCAATTTATTTAATAAGACGCAAAAAATTAATTTAAATTTCAAAAATCAATTAATTTTAATGAAAAGACTAATTTATAGTTACATAAAATAATAAAATACAATATATATGTTTTAATTTATAACTAATTTAATCGCTTCTATTTCTAAACGAAAACAATTAAGTCACATTTGCATTGTATTTAATTATAAAAGTAAAAAACATGTGTGGAATAGTTTGTGCATTTGAGTTAAAAGAAAAGAGTGATGTATTACGTCCTCAAGTATTAGAAATGTCAAAAAAAATTCGTCATCGTGGTCCGGATTGGAGTGGGATTTATGCAGATGATAAAGCCATTTTGGCTCACGAAAGATTATCAATTGTTGATCCCGTTTCTGGTAAGCAACCTTTATTTAGTGAAGATGGTAAGTTGGTGTTAGCTGCTAATGGTGAAATATATAATCATAGAGAGTTGCGTAAGCAATTTGAAGGTACTTATAATTTTCAAACAGAATCTGATTGTGAAGTTATATTAGCTTTATATAAGGAAAAAGGTGTCGATTTTATTGATGAAATGAATGGTATTTTTGGGTTTGCTTTATATGATGCAACTAAAGATGAATATTTTATAGCACGTGATCATATGGGAATTATTCCATTATATATGGGATGGGATGGAAATGGTACTTTTTATGTTGCTTCAGAATTAAAAGCATTGGAAGGTGTTTGTACAAAAATCGAGTTATTTCCTCCAGGCCATTATTTATCTAGTAAAGATGGTGTACTTACAAAATGGTACAGTAGAGATTGGATGGAGTATAAAGCTGTAAAAGAAAACCAAACAAGTATTGATGAGTTGCATGATGCTTTAGAAGCAGCAGTTCATCGCCAGTTAATGTCTGATGTACCTTACGGAGTATTACTTTCTGGCGGTTTAGATTCTTCGGTAACTTCAGCCGTTGCAAAAAAATATGCTGAAAAAAGAATAGAATCAGGCGACACTAAAGATGCTTGGTGGCCACAATTACATTCATTTTCAGTTGGATTAGAAGGTTCACCAGATTTAGCTGCAGCTCAATTAGTTGCAGATCATATTGGTACAGTTCACCACGAAATTAAATTTACTATTCAGGAAGGATTAGATGCTATACGTGATGTTATTTATAACTTAGAAACGTATGACATTACAACAATACGCGCATCAACTCCAATGTATTTAATGGCAAGAGTTATTAAATCTATGGGTGTTAAAATGGTACTTTCTGGTGAAGGAGCTGATGAATTATTTGGAGGTTATTTATATTTTCATAAAGCACCAAATGCGGAGGAATTTCATGAAGAAACAGTTCGTAAACTAAGTAAATTGCATATGTACGATTGTTTAAGAGCAAATAAAAGTTTAGCTGCTTGGGGAATTGAAGGCCGTGTACCATTTTTAGATAAAGAATTTATAGACGTAGCCATGAGAATTAACCCACAAGATAAGATGATTAATGGTGAGCGTATGGAAAAATGGGTGATTCGTAAAGCTTTTGAAAGCTATTTGCCAGAAAGTGTTGCTTGGAGACAAAAAGAACAATTTTCAGATGGTGTTGGATATAGTTGGATTGACACTTTAAAAGAAGTTGTTGATAAAGAAGTTACAGATGAACAATTGGCAAACGCTAAATATAAGTTTCCAATTCAAACACCTACAAATAAAGAGGAATTTTATTATCGTTCAATTTTTACAGAACATTTCCCTTCAGATACAGCAGCTTGGAGTGTACCTCAAGAAGCATCAGTTGCTTGTAGTACAAAAATAGCATTAGAGTGGGATGAAGCATTTAAAAATATGAACGACCCATCGGGTAGAGCAGTAGCCAATGTTCATGATGATGCATATTAATAAGTAAACTAACTAAAATTTAAATAATTAGAGAATTCGGCTAGAGCCGGATTTTCTTTTTTTAAAGTTTCTTAAAATTTCAAAAAAAAATGTATTTTAGCCATCGGTTCATTTTCTAGTAATAAATGAATTTATTTGAATAGTATATTTTAATCTAATCTATAAACATAAAAAATGAAAAAATTAGTAGTAGTATTTGCAGTGGTTTTTGCAGTTGTATTAAGTTCTTGCAATTGTAATGATGATAAAAAAGCTGATAAAGATGGTGTAAAAACTGAAGCAGTTGCAAAAAAAGGATGTGATAAGAAATCTTGTAAAGGAGACAAGCCTTGTTGTGCTGATAAAAGCGAAGAAGAAAAAGCAGCTTGTAAAGCTGAATGTAAAAAAGCAAGTTGTAAAGACAAGAAAGAATGTGCAGCAGATTGTGCAAAGCCTTGTTGTGCTAATAAAAGTGAAGAAACTAAAACCGCTTGTGCAGCAGATTGTAAAAAAGAATGTTGTGCTGATAAAGCAACAACAATGTAATTAATTCAAAATAAATTTGATTTTTTTAAAATCAAAACTTTATATTTAAAACCGTTCTATTTTTAGGACGGTTTTATTTTATCAAAATAGTTAATTAATGCTATCAAAAGAAACGCAAGAAAAATTATTTCCAACATTAAAAAAGTACTTTGGGTACGATATTTTTAGAGAACAACAGCAAGAAATTATTGAATCTGTGTTATCTAAAAAAGATAATTTGGTAATTATGCCTACAGGTGGTGGAAAATCTATGTGTTTTCAATTACCAGCGTTACTTTTTGAAGGAATTACGTTGGTAATTTCACCTTTAATTGCATTAATGAAAGATCAGGTTGATGGAATGAACGCTAATGGGATTCCTTCAGCTTTTTATAATAGTAGCCAAGAGAAAAATGAACAATTGGCTATTTTTGATAAAGTAATACATAAAAAAATAAAATTACTTTATGTTGCGCCTGAGAGTTTACAATTGTTAGAAAATATTTTAAATGAAACTCATGTTAGTTGCATAGCTATTGATGAAGCGCACTGTATTTCTTCTTGGGGACACGATTTTCGCCCATCATATCAGCAATTAGGCTTTTTAAAAAAAATGTTACCAAACACGCCTATTATTGCATTAACTGCAACTGCCGATAAAGCTACAAGGCAAGATATTCTTCAGCAATTAAATATTACTAATGCTACACAATTTTTATCATCATTTGATAGAAAAAATATTGAATTAGAAGTTCGTCCTGGAAATGATAGAGTTGTTCAAATTCTTAAATTTATTAAAGAAAAACCTGAAGAATCTGGTATTATTTATTGTTTGAGCAGGAAATCTACAGAGCAGTTGGCTTCAAAATTACAGCAAAACGGAATTAAAGCAGCATCATATCACGCAGGTTTAAATTTTGAAACACGAACCAAAACTCAAGAGAATTTTATTTATGATAAAACTCAGGTGGTTTGTGCAACAATTGCATTTGGAATGGGAATTGATAAATCAAATGTTCGTTGGGTAATTCATTATAATATGCCTAAAAACATTGAAGGTTATTATCAAGAAATTGGTCGTAGTGGTAGAGATGGAATTGAAGCAAAAGCACTGTTATTTCATAGTTATTCTGATGTTATTCAACTTCGTCAATTTACAGAAGGAGCAAGTAATAAAGAAGTTCAAATTGCAAAATTAGAACGTATGAAACAGTTTTCTGAAGCAACTACTTGTAGGCGAAAAATCTTATTGAGTTATTTTGGTGAATTGTTGGCTGAGAATTGTGGAAATTGTGATGTGTGTAAAAATCCACCACAAATTTTTAACGGAACAATAATTGCTCAAAAAGCACTTTCGGTAATTACTAGGTTAAAAGAAAAGGAAGCAGCAGGATTAGTTATTGACGTGTTAAGAGGCGCGCATAATGCAATTGTTATTGATAGAGGCTATGATAAGTTGAAATCGCACGGAATTGGTAAAGATATTTCATGGAGAGATTGGCAGCAGTATATTATTCAGTTAACCAATCAAGGATATTGTGAAATTGCTTTTCATAAAAATAATGCCTTGCAATTAACCAATTTCTCTAAAAAAGTATTGTTTGAAAATGAAATAGTGAGTTTAACACGTCCAGTTGAGTTTAAAGAACAAGCTAAAGTTCAAAAAGGAGCAAAAAATAAAAAACCTAAAAAAGATACGCTCTTTGAACGATTGAGAAAACTACGTCAAGAAATTTCTTTAGCTGAAAATATACCAGCATATTTAGTATTTAACGATGCAACTTTAAAAGAAATGGAAAGAGCAAGACCAATGTGTGAGAGCGACTTTTTGGAAATAAGTGGTGTTGGGCAACGGAAATTAGAAGTTTATGGTGAGGATTTTATTGCTGAGATTGTTTCTTTTTCTAATGAAAAAATTGAGAAACGTAAAAAAAATGATACTCATAAGGTAACTTTTGAATTGTATAAAAAAGGGTTAACCATTGATGAAATAGCAGAGAAGAGAAATTTAAAGTCAACTACTATTTTTTCTCATTTAGCAAAATTATATACAGATGGAGAGGATATAAATATTTATAATTTTGTAACAAAAGATGAGGTTGAAACAGTTAGAAAAGCACAAGAGAAATTAGAAAACCCACAAGCTTTAAAACCCTATTATGAATATTTAAACGAAGAAATGGAGTATTTTAAAATTCGTTTGGCATTAACAGTTATTGAATTAGAAAGTTAATGTGTGCTATTTTGTTAAATTTTTCTAAAAAATGCTACTTATGTAACAATAAGTTTCTTTTAAAAGTAAGAAAACAACTATTTTTGCAACTTACTTTAAAAACAATCCCTAAAGATTAAATGAATAATTCAGGAAAAAAATATAAAAAAAGCAAGTTTGCATTGCTTCATCAGTATTATTCGTATACGGGTTTTTATTCATTTCTTGGGAATAGTTTAAAAAAAGCATTGCTGCCAATTTTTATTTTTATTTTAGCATTGTTTTTATTTAATGAGTATGTATATAATATTAATGATGGTTTGCATAAAATTACAGCTACTTATGCAACATCACAAATACTCACCATATTTTTTGCTTCAGAAACTTTATTAGGGTTAATTCCACCAGAAATATTTATTGCTTGGTCTAAAAAAACCAACGATCCAATAGTTAATTTAATGTTGTTGGCAGGTTTGTCTTATGTTGGTGGTGTTTTATCTTATTTTATAGGGAAAGCTGTTTTAAAAATGGATAAGGTTAAATGGTATTTTGAGAATAAAATGTCTAAACATTTAAAAAATACAAGTAAATGGGGCGGATTTCTAATTGCTGTTGGCGCATTACTTCCAATACCTTTTTCAATAACTTGTTTAGCAGGTGGAATGATAAAATATCCACTTAGAGGAGTGTTATTATTTGGTTTGTTGAGATTTGCACGTTTTGCAATTTATGGTGCAGCCATTTTTCAGGTAGTGAGTTAATTATAGAATTATTTTTTCTACAATAGGGTTGTTTTCAATTACATTAGATAAAACTATATGTGTACTAGTTTCTCCATAAGTTATTAGTTGGTCAATAAACTGTTCTAAATGTTTTTGATTGTTTAAAACAACTTCCATTACAATATTTTCATTTCCAGTTATTCTATAACAATTTATAACTTCATCAAAACTTTTTACTTTTTCTATAAACGGTTTTAATTTTCCCATAAAAGCTCTTAATGTGATAATTGCTTTTAATTGATGGTCAGTTTCAAAATGTGAAACTTTAGCATAATAACCCTCTATAATACCAGCGTCTTCCATTTTTCGAATGCGTTCTGCAACTGCGGGTGAAGTAATGCCAACTTTTGTAGCTATTGATGTATTGGATTGACGTGCATTTTGTTGTAAATAATTTAATATTTTCCAATTGATACTGTCTATTTTCATATTTTTAACATTTATCATATAAAAATATTAAATTATAAATGATTTTAACAGTATAACTTTAAAAATTAAATATAAATTAACTATTTACTAATTAAATTTATATAATTATTTTCTGTATATGTCTGTTTATAAAAATACAAACTTAAATCAATCTATGATTTATCAAAAATCATTAGATATTTTTAAATTATCACGTCATGTAGCCACGTATATTACTGATGATAAAGATTTAATTTCAATGCATAGATCTGGTAATAAAACAGATAATTATGCAGATAATTTAGTGATGAATGCTTATAGGTTAGTTCCTAAAATTGTTGAAGCTGAATGTGAAGAGAATCCTACATTAAGAATTAAATATGCGAAATCTATTCGAATTTTTATTGATAGAATTTACAATGATTGTTTGCAGCTAAAAACATTAAAAATTGATGGAACAGATTTTGTTGAATTACTTCAAACAGAATTAAAGAAGTTACATAGAATTCATCATCATTATATAAAATCTATGTAGTAAAATTTATTGTTTTACCGTTACATATTTCTTCTGTACTGTCCACCAACTTCAAACAAAGCTTCAGTAATCTGTCCAATTGAACAAACTTTACAAGCTTCCATTAGCTGTTCAAAAATGTTTTCGTTGTTGATAGATTTTTGTTTTAATAATTCAACTTGTTCAGTTACTTTTTTACTATTTCCTTTATTCAAATTTTCAACAACATTAATTTGATATTGTTTTTCTTCTTCTGTAGCTCTAATAACTTCCTGTGGTAAAATTGTTGGTGAGCCTTTACTACTTAAAAATGTATTTACACCAATAATTGGAAACTCACCTGTATGTTTTAACGTTTCATAATACAAACTTTCTTCTTGTATTTTACTTCTTTGATACATTGTTTCCATGGCTCCTAAAACGCCACCACGTTCTGTAATTCTATCAAATTCTACATAAATAGCTTCTTCAACCAAATCGGTTAATTCTTCAATAATAAATGAACCTTGAATTGGGTTTTCATTTTGAGTTAAGCCTAATTCTTTATTGATAATTAACTGAATTGCCATTGCTCTACGAACACTTTCTTCAGTAGGTGTAGTAATGGCTTCATCATACGCATTCGTATGTAAACTGTTACAATTATCATAAATAGCATACAACGCTTGTAATGTTGTACGAATATCATTGAAATCAATCTCTTGAGCATGTAAGCTTCTTCCAGAAGTTTGAATATGATATTTTAACATTTGAGCTCTGCTATTTGCTCCGTACTTGTTTTTTAATGCTTTGGCCCAGATTTTACGTGCAACTCTACCAATAACAGCATATTCTGCGTCAATACCATTAGAGAAGAAGAATGATAAATTTGGTCCAAATTTGTTAATATCCATTCCTCTAGATAAATAATACTCAACATAGGTAAATCCGTTTGCTAATGTAAAAGCTAATTGCGAAATTGGATTTGCACCAGCTTCTGCAATATGATACCCTGAAATTGAAACTGAGTAAAAATTACGAACATTATTTGTTATGAAATATTCTTGAACATCACCCATTAAGCGTAATGCAAATTCAGTTGAAAAAATACACGTATTTTGAGCTTGATCCTCTTTTAAAATATCAGCTTGTACAGTTCCACGAACTTTAGCAATGGTTTCTGTTTTTATTTTTTGATATATTTCATTTGGTAAAACTTCATCACCAGTAACACCTAAAAGTAGTAATCCTAAGCCATTATTTCCTTCAGGTAACTTCCCTTGATATTTTGGTCGAGAGACACCTTTTTTAGTGTAAATAGTTTTTATTTTTTCTTCAATTATTGTCTCTAATCCATTCTCAGAAATATATTTTTCACATTCCTGATCTATGGCAGCATTCATAAAAAAGCCAAGCATCATTGGTGCAGGACCATTTATCGTCATTGAAACGGATGTCATAGGGTTTGTTAATTCAAATCCTGAATATAATTTTTTAGCATCGTCTAAACAGCAAATTGAAACTCCAGCATTTCCAATTTTTCCATAAATATCAGGTCTAATATCTGGGTCGTTTCCATATAATGTAACTGAGTCAAATGCAGTTGATAAACGTTTTGCGGGCATTCCTAAACTAACATAATGAAAGCGTCTGTTCGTTCGTTCTGGACCACCTTCACCTGCAAACATTCTGGTTGGGTCTTCTCCTGTTCTTTTAAACGGAAATAACCCAGAAGTATAAGGGAATTCTCCTGGAACATTTTCTTCAAGTGACCATAATAAGATATCTCCCCAAGCTTCATATTTTGGTAATGCTATTTTTGGAATTTGAAGATGTGAAAGAGATTCGCTATGTGTTTTTATATTTATTTCTTTATCACGAACTTTATAGGAGTACACATCATTTTTATACGATTGTTTTTTTGTTTCCCAGTTTAAAATAATTGTCCAATTGTGTGGATTTAAATCCATTTTAACACGTGAAAATTCTTTAAAAAGAAGAGCTATTAAATTTTTAGATTCCTCACCCTGAACTTGTTTCAGAATCTCATTCTCATTCAGTCCAACTTCTGATAAAAAAGATTGCTCCTTTTCAATCGCAATGACGTTTGCTACAGAAAGAATTGTTTTATAAATACCATATAATTTTTGAGCAACTTCTTTTTGAATTGAACTGGCTTTGCTATAAGCTCTATTGTTTTCAGTAATTTCAGATAAATAACGTGTTCTGTTAGGAGGAATTATAAATTGCTTTTCACTCATTGCATCAGAAACTTCAAATTCACTATTAAAATTTGTTCCTGTTTTTTCATCGAGTTTATTCATTAAAACTTTGTACAATTCATTGGTGCCGGGATCATTAAATTGTGATGCAATTGTACCGTAAACAGGCATAGAATCAATAGTAGTTTCCCATAAATTATGATTGCGTTGGTATTGTTTTTTTACATCACGCAAAGCATCTAAGGCGCCACGTTTGTCAAATTTGTTTAATGCAATCACATCAGCAAAATCAATCATGTCAATTTTTTCCAATTGTGTTGCTGCACCATATTCAGGTGTCATTACATACAATGAAACGTCTGAATGATCTAAAATTTCGGTATCGCTTTGTCCAATACCAGAAGTTTCTAAAATTACCAAATCAAAGGCTGCAATCTTTAAAATAGCAACAGCATCACTAACGTGTTTTGACAGTGCTAAATTTGATTGTCGAGTAGCTAATGAACGCATATAAACACGATTGTTTTTTATAGAATTCATTCTAATTCTATCGCCTAATAACGCACCTCCAGTTTTACGTTTTGAAGGATCAACTGAAACAATAGCAATAGTTTTCTCAGGAAAATCAATTAAATAGCGCCTAACTAATTCATCAACAGTTGATGATTTACCAGAGCCACCAGTCCCAGTAATTCCTAAAACAGGAATAGCAGATTTCTTTGATTGATTTCTTATTTCTGAAATAAAATCTGCGTGTTTCTCAGAAAAATTTTCAGCAGTAGAAATTGCTTTAGCTAATTGTCTTGAATTTTTATTAGTTAATTCTGAAATTTTAAAATCTACAACTTCTCCAGTTGGAAAATCGGATTGTTCAATCATGTCATTTATCATTCCCTGTAAACCCATATGTCTACCGTCATCAGGTGAATAAATTCGAGTAACTCCATAATCCATCAAATCTTTGATTTCTTCAGGAAGAATTACGCCGCCACCGCCTCCAAAAATTTTTATGTGAGCTGAGCCTTTTTCTTTTAGTAAGTCACACATATATTTAAAATACTCATTATGTCCTCCTTGGTAAGAAGTCATTGCAATAGCATTGGCATCTTCTTGTATGGCACAGTTTACAACTTCTTCAACACTTCTATCATGACCTAAATGTATCACTTCAACACCTGTTGCTTGTATTATTCTTCGCATAATATTTATAGCAGCGTCATGGCCATCAAAAAGCGAAGCGGCTGTTACAATTCTAACTTTATTTTTAGGCTTATAAGGTGTTATATTTTCCATTTCGTAAAATTATCTTCTAAATCACCTGCAATTTATGAATTTTTTAAAATTATTCAGGAAAAATTAGTAATTAAGTAACTTTTCATACTTAGGTAATCTAAGCACTTTTTTTGTATAATTTTGAAGTCTAATTTTTTTAAGATGAAGAGGGTTACTTTATTAATAAATTGCAATGATAGCAAAGGGATTATAGCTTCAATAACAAGTTACATTCAGCAACAAAATGGTAACATTGTTTATATTGATCAACATGTTGATAGAGAAGATGGAATGTTTTTTATGCGTTTAGAGTGTGAGTTTTCTAAAGATGTTTTTTCAATTAATGATTTTAGAACAGATTTTTCTAAAACTATTGCTGAAAAATTTGAGATGACTTGGCAATTATACGATTCAGATTTGAAACCCAAAATGGCATTGTTTGTATCAAAATATGAACACTGTTTGTACGATATTTTAAGCAGATATAGTTCAGGTGAATTAGAAGTTGAAATACCTTTAATTATTAGCAATCATCCAAATTTAGAGCATGTTGCTAAAAGTTTTAACATACCTTATTATTGTATTAAAGTTACAAAAGAAACAAAATCTGAAGCTGAAGATTTGCAATTGAAATTGTTAAAAGAACACCAAATAGATTTTATTGTGTTGGCACGTTATATGCAAATACTTTCAAGCAAACTAATTGAAGATTATCCTAATCAGATTATAAATATTCACCATTCATTTTTACCAGCTTTTCCTGGTGCAAAACCTTATCATTCAGCATATGAAAGAGGTGTTAAAATTATTGGAGCAACAAGTCATTATGTTACTGAAGATTTAGATGAAGGACCAATTATTGAACAAGATATTACACGTGTTTCTCATACACATACTATAAAAGACTTTATTTTAAAAGGAAGAGATTTAGAAAAAATTGTACTTTCTAGGGCAATTAAATTGCATACAAAACATAAAGTTATGGTGTTTAAAAATAAAACAGTAGTGTTTATTTAACAACGTCCAAAATTATCTCAATTTAAGTTATATTTGTATTTCAAAATAACTTAAAATATCTTGGATATTTTTCACTTCACATATAAAAGGTGCATTGCATTGACTCATTTTAGAGTTGATATTCGTTATCCGTAGTTTATTATTTTAATTGATTTTAATTAAAATACGAACTAAATTATCTAATATTATGACATTTCAAGAGCAAATAAAACAAGGAATCCCATCTGAATTACCTTCAGAAAAAATATATAATAGTGATATTAATCACGCACCAAAACGTAAAGAAATTTTATCAAGAGTTGAAAAAGAACTTGCATTAAGAAATGCCTTGCGTTATTTTGATGAAAAACACCATTCAGTTTTAGCGAAAGAATTTTCTGAAGAACTAAAAAAATATGGAAGGATATATATGCATCGTTTTCGTCCAGATTATAAAATGTACGCTCGTCCAATAAATGAATACCCTGGAAAGTGTGAACAGGCGAAAGCAATTATGCATATGATTCAAAATAATTTGGATTATGCAGTGGCACAACATCCACATGAACTAATTACCTATGGTGGTAATGGTGCAGTTTTTCAAAATTGGGCTCAGTATTTATTAGCCATGCAGTATTTAAGTGAAATGACTAATGACCAAACGTTGGTAATATATTCTGGGCATTCAATGGGTTTATTTCCTTCACATAAAAATGCGCCAAGAGTTGTGGTTACAAATGGAATGATGATTCCAAATTACAGCAAACAAGACGATTGGGAAAAATACAATGCTTTGGGTGTTACGCAATATGGGCAAATGACAGCAGGCAGTTATATGTATATTGGGCCACAAGGAATTGTGCATGGAACAACTATTACTGTATTAAATGCTGGTAGAAAAATTGCAAAAAAGGGTGAAGATTTAGCCGGAAAATTATTTTTAACATCTGGTTTAGGAGGAATGAGTGGTGCGCAACCAAAAGCTGGAAATATTGCAGGTTGTATAACAGTTTGTGCTGAAGTAAATCCAAAAATTACTGAGATTCGTTTATCTCAAGGTTGGATTGATGAAAAAATTACGGATTTAGATGCATTGGTTGTAAGAGTTAAAAAAGCAAAAGAAAGCAAAGAGGTTATTTCAATTGCTTATTTAGGAAATATAGTAGAAGTTTGGGAAAAACTTGATGAAGAAAATGTATATGTTGATCTTGGTTCAGATCAAACATCATTGCATAATCCTTGGGCTGGTGGTTATTATCCTGTTGGTATTTCTTTTGAAGAAGCTAATGAAATGATGGCTAATAAACCCAACTTATTTAAAGATAAAGTACAAGAAAGCTTACGAAGACAAGCAATAGCAATTAATAAGCATACTGCTAAAGGAACGTACTTTTTTGATTATGGAAACGCATTTTTATTAGAAGCAAGTAGAGCAGGAGCAGATATTATGGCTGAAAACGGATTGGATTTTAAATATCCATCGTACGTACAAGATATTATGGGGCCTATGTGTTTTGATTATGGTTTTGGACCGTTTCGCTGGGTTTGCACAAGTGCAGATCCTTCAGATTTAGAAAAAACAGATAAAATTGCTTGTGAAGTTTTAGAAGAAATCATGAAAAATTCACCCAAAGAAATTCAGCAGCAAATGGCTGATAATATTCAATGGATTAAGGGTGCTCAAGAAAATAAATTAGTTGTTGGCTCACAGGCACGTATTTTATATGCTGATGCTGAAGGAAGAATGAAAATTGCTGAGGCATTTAACAACGCTGTAAAAAGAGGAGAAATGATAGATCCAATTGTGTTAGGAAGAGATCATCATGATGTTTCTGGAACTGATTCACCTTATCGTGAAACCTCAAATATTTATGATGGTTCGCAATTTACAGCTGATATGGCTATACAAAATGTTATTGGAGATAGCTTTAGAGGAGCCACTTGGGTTTCTATTCATAATGGTGGTGGAGTAGGCTGGGGTGAAGTTATAAATGGCGGTTTTGGTATGGTTCTTGATGGTAGTATAGAAGCAGAAAAGCGTTTGAAAAGTATGCTTTTTTGGGATGTTAATAATGGAATTGCCAGACGAAATTGGGCACGTAATAAAGGAGCAATTTTCACAGCTAAAAGAGCAATGAAAGCCGAACCCAAATTAAAAATTACGTTACCAAATTTAGTTGATGATACATTATTACAAAATTTATTTTAATATTTAAATTTTATTCAAAATGAAAGCAATTAAATTACTACCGTTAGCTTTATTATTTTTACTAGCCTCGTGTAGCTCAGTAAGAGTTACTGCGGATTATGATACCGCTACAGATTTTACGAAGTATAAAACCTTTGCTTTTTATAAAAAAGGAATTGATAAAGTTGATATTTCAGATTTAGACAAAAAAAGAATTTTAAAAGCTATTGAAAGTGAATTAGTAGCTAAAGGATTTACAAAATCTTTAAAACCTGATGTATTAGTAAATATATTTACTAAATCACGCCAAAAAGTTGATGTATATAGTAATAACATGTATTATGGTTGGCATCCATGGTATTACGGACCAAACTTTGGAATGCACATTTCTAAATATACTGAAGGAACTTTATTTATTGACCTAATTGATGCTAATCAAAAAGAATTAGCTTGGCAAGGAATAGGATCTGGAGCCTTAAATACTAGCGGAAATGTTTCTAAGAAAGAAGAGCGAATTAAGGAGTTTGTTACGGAAATAATGGCAAAATATCCACCCGAAATATTAAAATAATAAACTTAATAGGTATAATAAAAAAACGTTCTGAAATTTATCAGAACGTTTTTTTTATGTTTGTACTATGGATTTTAAAAAACCAATTCCTTTAGAAGAAGGAGATTTTTACACAAATGAACAAGGATATAGAGTTTTTACAGAACAATATCATTTAAAAAGAGGTTATTGTTGTAAAAGTGGCTGTAAACATTGTCCGTTTGGATATGATAAAAAAACAGATAGCTTTAAAAAGTAAATTAATACATTAGCCAAAATCAACTTTAAAAGATGTTAAAAAAAATAGTATTAGCAGTCGTTATTTTTCAACTTACAGCTTGCGCAGAATTGCAACAGGTAATCACTCAATTACCAAATGGAGGCATAACAAATGATCAAATTGCTGGAGGTTTAAAAGAAGCTTTAAACAATGGAATTACAAATCAAGTAAGTGCCTTGGCAGTTAAAGATGGTTTTTATAAAAATGAATTAACTAAGATATTACTACCAGAAGAATTGCAAAAAGTAGATAATACACTTCGAAAAATAGGCTTATCTAAATTAGCTGACGAAGGTTTAAAAGTGTTGAATAGAGCTGCAGAAGATGCAGTAAGTGAAGCAATTCCAATTTTTGTTGATGCAATAAAAGGAATGACTTTTACTGATGCTAAAAATATATTATTGGGTGATAAAAATGCAGCAACTCAATATTTGCAAACTGCTACTTCTGAAGCTTTGTATCAAAAATTCAATCCAATTATAAATAACTCATTTAAAAAGGTTGGAGCAGACAAAATTTGGACTGATTTAATTGCAAAATACAACAATTTACCATTAACAAAAGATGTTAATCCAGATTTAACAGATTATGTAACTGGAGAAGCTTTAAAAGGGGTTTACACAATGGTTGAAGTTGAAGAGAATGAAATTAGAACTAAATTTAGTAGCCGTACTACCGATTTGTTGCGTAAAGTTTTTGCTTTACAGGATTAAGTAATTTTTCAAAATAAAGGCTGTCTAGTAAGTATTGAGAACCGTCATTCTAAATTGGATTCAGAAGCTCACCATACTGATGATCAATTATTATGAGAACCTGAATCAAGTTCAGGTTGACGAAAATGTTACTTTTTAGATAACCTCTTAATTATATTTTTTACATTCTCACTATCCTTAGCAGCATTTACTTGTGAGTTTTTGTAAATAACTTTTTTGTCTTTATCTAAAATAAAAGTCCAACGCGGAGTTGTTATTTCTCTTACTAGTAAATAGTTTTCACCATTTATTTCACGAGTAATTGAACCACCATTTGTTGTTGGGATACCAAATAATTTTGAAATAGTTCCTTTAGTATCAGAAAGTAAAGGGAAATTAAGTTGATACAATTCTTTAAAGTGTTTTAAGTTTTTAACTTCATCACCACTAACACCAATAACAGTTACACTCATTTCGTCAAAAGTTGTTTTATCATCACGATACGCACACGCTTGTTTAGTACAACCACCTGTCATTGCAGCTGGGTAAAAGTAAACCACTAGAAAACCAGTTTTTACAATAGAAGATTTCCATAGCTTACTATTATTATCTAATGCTGAAAATTCTGAAATAGTATCTCCAACTTTTAATTCAGTTATGTTTTGTGCAAAACTTGAAATAGTTATTAAAAAAAACAGGAGTGTATTTATTAAGTTTTTCATAAGTGTAAGTTTATTCTTGAATAGAATCAATCAGTACATTTAATATTTCAATGGCAGCTTTTGATATTTTAGTACCTGGGCCGTACACACCCACAACACCAGCATCAAATAAAAATTGATAATCTTGTGCAGGTATAACACCACCTGCAATAACCATAATATCTTCACGGTTGTATTTTTTTAATTCTTCAATTACTTGCGGAACGAGTGTTTTATGACCTGCAGCTAAAGATGAAATTCCCAGAATGTGAACATCGTTTTCAATAGCTTGTTTTACCGCTTCTTTTGGTGTTTGAAATAATGGTCCAATATCAACATCAAAACCTAAATCGGCATAACCTGTTGAGACCACTTTTGCACCACGATCGTGTCCATCTTGCCCTAGTTTTGAAATCATAATTCTTGGGCGTCTTCCTTCTAATTCGGCAAATTTATTAGCTAAATTTTTCGCTTTTTTAAATTCTTTATCGTTTTTAATCTCTTTACTATACACGCCTGAAATTGATTTAATAGTTGCTTTGTATCTTCCAAAAACAGATTCTAATGCATCTGAAATTTCACCTAAAGTAGCTCTTTTTTCAGCTGCTTCAACAGCCAAATCTAATAAATTTCCATCACCTGATTTTGCGCATTCAGTTAAATTTAGCAATGTAAGTTTAACTTCTTCAGCATTTCTATTGGCTTTTAACTCTTTCAAACGCTTAATTTGAGAAGCTCTTACAGCATCGTTATCAACCTCCAAAATTTGTAATGGATCTTCTTTCTCTAGTTTGTATTTGTTAACGCCAACTATAATATCTTGGTTGCTATCTATTCTGGCTTGTTTTTTTGCTGCAGCTTCTTCAATACGCATTTTTGGAATTCCAAGTTCAATTGCTTTTGTCATTCCTCCAAGTTCTTCAACTTCTTGTAATAATTCCCATGCTTTATTTACCATTTCTTCTGTTCTGCTTTCAACAAAAGTAGATCCAGCCCAAGGATCAACAGTTTTGGTAATATTGGTTTCTTCTTGAATGT
>Ga0209345_10001878_pt1 | contig 24300 bp, 23 predicted proteins | sample Cruoilmetagenom7_FD_187294 | JGI IMG/M metagenome (GOLD analysis project Ga0209345, IMG submission 187294) | Oil polluted marine microbial communities from Coal Oil Point, Santa Barbara, California, USA - Sample 7 (SPAdes) (version 2) | ecosystem: Environmental > Aquatic > Marine > Oil seeps ...
TGGGTGTGTTTTCGATGACAACTGTTCCAGATTTTAAGAGTAGGCCCTATTTTCAGCTTGATTATTGATCAGTTATCGCTCAGGAGAAACCTCCGACCTTTTTCTACAGCCTCAACGCCAGCAATAAACGGCGCCCTGACAAGGGCGTCCGGTGGAGGCCCATCGGGCCGGAACGAATTTAATTGCCTTGTTAAAGTAGTTCACGGTTTGCTCTGGATTTTAGACCACGCTGCGGGCCCAAAAACGAACGCCAATGCAATGATTACCATTGCGTGTACGATGTGGCTCTGCGCAACAATTCCCAGCGCAATTAGAACGCCAGCAAGGAACTGGCTAACCACGAGCAAGATGACCAGTCCACCAAGAGTTGGAAATAGATTTGGGTAGGTTTTATGGAGCCACATTCCTAGGCCGCCAATTCCGAAAAGAATCACCACCCCGAACAGCACACTTGGATCACCGCCAACTCCGCCCCGCGCATATGCATTACCGCTGAAGCCAACGACAAGAAGACCCAAAATGTTCGCAAAGTGCATACTCAACATCCCTGTGACTTTAACGAGGCTGTAGAAAAACCCTAAAGCCTTTTTGCGACGATGCTCCTACGTAAATGTAGTGGTCAACTAATCCCGGACAGTATTTTAAGGTTTTCCTCAGCTGCAACGGGCGGAATGCCATCGTTGAATGCGTGAGGTCGCTGCCGGTTGTAGTAGTCCACCCGATAGCCACCACCAGACTCAACCGATCTACGCAAGCATTTCGGAATCAACCCAACAACTCCGAACATACCACGTAATAAGCTTGTAACATGCTTGTAGCACTATCTGGTGTATACCAAAGGAGTGCGACATGCTTGCAGTTTTCGACCTTGATGAAACCCTGATTCGGGGAGACAGTTCACAACTGTTCACTGAATTTCTCCGCGCAGAAAATATTGACGCCAGCCCCGATTCCGAAGCCAGGGGCAGAGTCTTCATGAGAGCCTATAACAATGGGCACATGGATCTGCAGGATTACATGGAATTCAGCCTGGCCCCGATACGGGGTTGGCAGCGCAATCAGGTTCAGGAGCTTATTGACCGGTTCGTCACCAAGGTGATCCCGCCACGCATATTACCAACAGGCCGGGAAAGGGTGGCCTGGCACAAGGCCCAGGGGCATGATGTGTTAATTATCTCCGCAACAGGAGAACACCTGGTATCACCCATCGCCCGACACCTCGGCATTGATGACGGTATAGGTGTTCAGGTGGAGTGGCATAACGACAGTCTCAAAGGCACCATAGGATCCCGGCGCCCTTTCAGAGACGGTAAAGTGTCTGCTTTAGAGGAGTGGATTGCAGCCCGCCAGGCCAGCCCCGAGAAAGTCTGGTTCTACTCAGATTCCCACAACGACCTTCCCCTTTTAAACGCTGTGGACTATCCCGTAGCAGTGAATCCTGACCCGATCCTGGAGGACTATGCCCTGCAACAGGGCTGGCTGATTTTTACCGATGAGGTGGCGCAGGCATGACCCTTCGCCACCTCAACCTCGCAAGAGCAGAGCTTTACCTTTCCCGCAAAGAGGCAGGTCAAACCATCATCCCAGCACCACCAGCAACAGGCCTGCAAGAATGGTCAACACACCTGCAATTTTGGGCGGGTGCAAGGGTTCCTCAAGAAAATACCAGCCCAGCACAACTCCGATAGGAATGCTGACCTGCCTGAACGCCACCACGTAACTGACATCATCAGCATAGGCCATGGCCCAGACAACCAATGCGTAGGTGCCCAGGATAAGCACTCCCGCAGCAACAGTACTGCGCCAGTTCGCTACCAATTGTCGAAGCAGGCGGCGTTCGGTTTTCTGCAAGCTCAGGCCAATGCTGAGCCACACCAGTGCTGACCATGCCTGAAGGATCACGAATACCAGGGCCACCTCAGCATCCAGGGCAATTCTGTCGAGCAGATTCCGCATTCTTTCCGTCGCGGTATCGTCGACGATTGAATATCCGGCAGTACTGGCGGCAGCCAGAAGAGCAAACAGTGTGGCAAGATTTCGATAGTTGGCCAGCCGGAAATCCCGGAGCCGTTGCATTGGCAGGACGATGCACCCAGCCACAATCAGTAGGATACCGACAACAGCCGCGCTGGTGATGGTTTCGGCTGTTCCCAGGAAAAGGGTCCCGACCAGCAGGATTAGCAGAGGCGAAGACCGTGCCAGAGGGTAAACCACCGACAGCTCGCCATGCCGATAGGCCGCCGCCAGTGCGCTGAGGTAGGTAGCCTGAAAAAAACCTGTCGTGATGACCAACCACCAGATGCCCGAGTCCAGCTTCTGCACCAGAGGAAAGTAATACACCAAAGCCGGCAGGGTCAGGAGCGCTCCCCAGAGGGTGCTGTACCAGAAAAACGCTCCACTGGGGCTGACCTTCTTGCCAAACAGGTTCCAGCCGGCGTGTGCCAGAGCGGACACAAGAACGATGACTATGGCTGTGGAAGTCATTAAATTTCAGGCTGCTCGTTCATTCCGTGCCCTGTCGCCATGGCCGCGTTGAACGGTCTACCCAGGAACGCAGTAGCCCCTGGATGAGCTTTGCCCCGGCGCAGGTAGCCGTAATCAGTATGGCCATTGCTGCGGCCGGGGCAATGTCTCCGGCCTCGTCCATATTCAGCACCGCTACCGACGCCAACTGGGAGTCATGGCCGTAAAGGAACACAACCGCCGAGACCGTGGTCATCGCATTCACGAACAGATACAGCGCAACATCCAGGATCGTAGGCAAGCACAGAGGCAGGGTAACTGTGAACAGTACCCTCCATCGGGACGCATTGAGAGACTCCCCTACCGCCTCGAATTCCTGGTCCAGTTGCTTCAACGCTGTTACCGCTGTGAGATGAGAGACCGCATAGAAGTGCGTGATGGTACACAACATCAGGATGAACAGGGTGCCATAGATCCCGTTGATCGGATTGTCCGGATGATTGAAGAAGAAGATGTAGGATAAACCCAGCACCAATCCTGGGACGGCCAAAGGCAGAAGCGACAGGAACTGGAATAGACCGGTCAGAAAACGGGGCTGTGGTGTCCGCTCCATCAGCCAGGCGTTGAAAAAGACCAGCATGGTTCCAATCACCATGGTACCCAGGGCCATCTGCAGGCTGTTGCCGTAGGCCCCCCACCCACCTCCGTCCATGCGGCCGAACTGGTAATTGTTCAGACTCAAGTCCAGATTGTATGGCCAGAAGGTAACGAACGACGCGTAGATGGCCATGCCGATGATGGCAAAAATGAACACCAGTGTCGGTGTCAGCATCAGCGCCCCGACAGTGTCGCGCTTGCGATCGTGGCTGGGCTTGTAAGGCACTGATCTCGCGGTGAAGCTTGCTGACTGTTTGCGTTGTACATAGCGATCAGCAATGAAGGCCAGCATGGCCGGCAGTAGCAACAGCACACTGACCACCGCGCCCATCTCGAATTTCTGCTGTCCGATCACCTGCTTGTAGATATCCGTAGCAAGTACATCAAACTGCCCGCCGATAACCTTGGGCACGCCGAAATCCGTAATCACCAACGTAAAGACAACGAAAGCAGCGCTCACCAGTCCATAGCGGGCTCCGGGCACCGTTACTGTCCAGAAAGTTCGCCAGGGGCCGGCCTTCAATGCAGTAGCGGCTTCGTAATGACGACCATCGGCATTATCCATCGCCGTCAGCAGAATCATCAGGGCGTGGGGAAATGTCCAGAAACAGGAGCCCATAATGATGCCAATAGGGCCATAGATCTCAGCCCCAAAGAGCCAGTCTTTTATCACGCCCTGATTACCAAACAGGTATACCAGGCTGATTGCGGGCAACAGCGATGGCGCCAGAATCGGTAACACCAGCACACCCCGAATCCACCCGGTGAATGGCAGGCGTGTGCGGGTCAATGCCCAGGCCGCCATAAAGGCCAGAAAGACCACAACCAGGGTACTGAGTCCAGCCACCCACAGGGAATTGAAGAACGCGGATTCGATACCACCGGAACTCAGGTAGCGGGCAAAGTTTTCCAGCCCGACAAACTCACCGGCCTTGTTCTCGACACTCTTTGAAAGCAGGGTATACAGGGGGGCAAGTACAAGCAGTGTCAGAATGGCACAACCGGTTACCAGCAACAGAGAAAACACCCAGCGGCCGGCAAACTTCCGGCGTAATTCAACCAGAGTGGGCCAGCTGCGTGTCGCCGGTGTCGAAAGTACGTGAGAATCAATCATGGAAGGCTTACCAGGGTCATACTCAGGCATTCGGAACTCCGCAGCTCTCAGGCTGCGAAACAATGCAGGGCATCGGAGGGCAGGTTGAGGCAAATACCGCCGCCAACGCACAGGCCAAGACGTCGCGCGGAACGTGGGTCCACATCCACAACCAGATCCAGTTCAACGTCGTTCAGGCGAATATGAGTACGGATGAACGCTCCCAGATAATCCAGTGCCCGGACCTCTCCCTCCCACTCTCCGTCTCCGCAGGGTAACAGGTGAACATCCTCCGGTCGGATCGCCAGCCGAACCGCACCTTCAGCGGAAGGCAACGGCCGGATCAGATCCAGCTCACGATTCCCGACCTTCACCCGCTGTCCATTTAATGGCGAGCTGTCGATGAAATTCATCGCGCCGATGAAGGATGCAACGAACGCTGACGCGGGTTGCTGATAGATCTCCAGCGGGGTTCCTACCTGCTCGATTACGCCGTTGTTCATGACCACAACACGGTCAGCCATCGCCAGCGCCTCTTCCTGATCGTGGGTCACCATGATCGTGGTGACACCCAGCTGCTTTTGGAGGTTACGAATCTCGCTGCGCAGATGATGGCGCACTTTGGCGTCCAGTGCCGACAAGGGCTCATCAAGCAGCAACAACCCCGGAGAAGGCGCCAGTGCCCGCGCCAATGCAACACGTTGCTGCTGGCCACCGGACAACTGAGCTGGGTACTTCCGGGCATGGTCTTCAAGCCCAACCAGGTTCAACAGTTCGTCCACCCGACTCCGGACCCTGGCCTTTGGCACTCCGATGCTACGGAGACCATAGGCAATGTTGTCGGCAACTGTCATATTCGGGAACAATGCGTAAGACTGAAACACAATGCCGAAATCACGATCTCTGGGCGGTTTCAGGGAAATGTCTGTGTCGCCTTGACGGAGTAGCCCCCCACTCTGGCACTCAAGCCCCGCGATGATGCGGAGCAGGGTGGTTTTCCCACACCCTGATGGCCCAAGAAAACACACCAGTTCGCCTGGCTCGATGATGAGATCGATGTTTTTCAGTGCACAAAAATTATCGAAGAACTTGTCGACTCCCTGAATTTCGAGACGGCTCCCCTGGGTTTTCTGGCTCATATTACCCCCTGCTTTTGAATCATCCGGCCAGGTGCCCGAAACCGGGCACCGCCTCGACTTATCCGGCCCAATGCCGGTCCGTCAACTCACTTCGCTTCAGATTTACCGTCGTAACGACGCGCCCACTCGGACAGAATGGCCTCGCGGTTACTGGCCGCCCAACCAAAGTCGTTGTCGATGATCAGCTCATCTGCATTTTCCGGAAAATGCCCGACCGGCTGCGCAACGCCTGGCATGCCTACAATGGCGTAGCCCTCGTTATACATTTCCATGGCCTGACGGGTGATGGACCAATCTACCAGCGTTTGCGCCGCTTCCATTTTGTCCGTGCCATCCACAATCGCAGTCGCTTCTACTTCCCAGCCCAGGCCCTCTTTCGGGAAAACCAGTTCCAGGGGAGCACCTTGTTCCTTAAGGCGGGCACCACGGAAGGCAAATGAAACCCCAATGGTGGTTTCACCAGAGGCCGCCATCTTGCAAGGCTTGGAACCTGAGTGCGTATAGCGGCTGATGTTCTCGTGAAGCCCATCCATAAACATCCAGCCTTTGTCTTCTCCCATCAATTGGAGCCAGGCAGAGACATCCAGAAAGCCGGTGCCAGATGAATTAGGGTTCGGCATAACCACGTGCCCCTGATACACCGGCTTAGCCAGATCCTGCCAACTGGCAGGCATTGGCAGGTTATTTTTCTCTGCTTCAATGGTGTTCACACAGATCGCTGCCATCCACGCATCCATGCCTACCCAGGACGGTGTCTCATCGCTGTCACGGAACTTCGGAGACAATTCCTCAAGCCCTTTAGGTGCGTATGGGACCAGCATTCCCTCATTCTTCAGCAGCAACAGGCTTGTGCCTGCCAACCCCCAGACTACATCTGCCCGCGAATTCTGCTTTTCTGCCAGCAAGCGAGCAGTTACAACACCTGTAGAGTCGCGAACCCAGTTAATCTTGATGTCCGGATGGTCCGCATTGAAGCGCTCGGCGTACTTCGCAAGATCCTCTGCTTCAACCGCGGTGTATACGGTCAGTTCAGTCTGTGCATTAGCGTTGACGGCTATGGCCAACGTGGTCAAGGCAAGGGCTTTCTTCAGGTGTTTCACGTAACTCTCCTTTTGCAGGCTCAGGTTAAAGCGCACTTTACTGGTCTATACCAGTTTTTGTATCCCCAACCACCTTAGGTCTATTTGATTGCAAAAACGTGACAGCAATGTGACGTATCCATGGACATTGCTTACGGACACTCACCCGCTTGCAAACGACAACCAATCTCGGCGAGCACGTTCGGCAAATCCGCTATGGAGTCGATCACATAGTGAGCCGCAGACGTCGCCATAACACGATGCCCACGAGCCACAGTTTCCGCTCTATCAGTGTCGCTAAGGGCAGAAAGCTGCTCTTCTCTGAGGCCCACCGCATTCCCTGACGCCACCACCGCAACCGTCCACATGCCTGCATTCAAGCCTTCCTCGATGCCCGTAATAGTGTCGTCAACCTTTACGCAGCCCTGCACGGCACTAACACCCAGTTCAATCGCATTCTTCATGCTCATATGAGGGGCAGGTCTGCCCAGGGGCACCTCTGTAGCGACAACAACACTCTCCGGCTCGAAGCCCTGGGCTACCAGCTCTGGCAGCATTACATTCACCATTTCGCGGCTATAACCCGTATTCACACCAAGCTTGACGCCCTCATCCCGCAGCCAGCCCTGAAGTTCAATAGCCCCAGGAATCAGCCTGGAGCGTTCGGCAATGGCTGCCGTCTGGAGCGGCAGGAAGGCGCTGTAAAGTCGATCGATATCAGCCGTGTCCGGCGCCTTTCCGAAAAGACCGCTCCACTGCTTACGTATTCGGGGTATCGCCAGAAGGCGACGAATATGTTCACGCTTTTCTGTGCCCATAGGCTCACGGGCTTCCGCTTCAGACAGGTCGATACCCTCAGCTTCAAACAGTTTCAGAAACGCCTGGATAGGCGCCAGTGAGCCAAAGTCCACGCAGGTGCCAGCCAGATCCATAATCACCGCCTGAAGCGGCCCGGTATAACGACGGGTGTAGGTATACATAAAACTCTCCTTTCGGGGTTCAGACGCTTTCGAGGTTGTCAGGAGCTGCAACAGGTGCCGGAACAGGTACCTGAAGGCCAAGTTCACGGCAGGCCTCAGCGATGGCAGTCACGACCGCATCCATCTGTTCATCATGGAGTTGGCCAATACAGCCCACCCGAAAACTGTCAGCAACGGTGAGCTTGCCGGGGTAGATGAGAAACCCCCGGGCCTTGATCGCATCGTAAAAGCAGCGAAATTCAAATTCCGGACTGTTCGGAGCCAAAAAGGTAGTTATGATTGGAGACAACCACTCATCCGCGAGCAAAGTCTCAAAACCGAGTTCACGAAGGCCGGCAACCAGGCGATCCCGATTGCGGCTATAACGATCCAGGCGACCAGTCACGCCGCCCTCAGCTTCGTGTTCACGCATGGCCTGGAGAAAGGCGGCGACCACATGGGTAGGCGGGGTGTAACGCCACTGACCGGTTTTCTCCATGTATCGCCACTGATCATGAAGATCGAGAGACAAGCTATGGCAATGGCCGGCTGAAGCCGACAACAGTTCCCGTTCGACAATCACGAAACCAAACCCCGGCACACCCTCAAAGCATTTGTTGGCAGAGGACACCAAAGCGGCGCAGGGCAGTTCAGCGACATTCACTGGCAGCGCCCCAAAGGCACTCATGCTGTCGATGATCAGCCGTTTTCCTGCCTGGTGACATACCCCGGCGATTTCCTGGATCGGATTGAGGATGCCGGAGCTGGTCTCACAGTGAACGACCACCACCTGCTCGACCTCAGGGTTCGCTTTCAGCGCAACAGCAACCTCATCACCGCGAGGCGGATGGTAATCACCCTTATCAATGACTAGGTATGGGCGCCGCAGCATGTCGAGAATTTTGCCGATCCGCTTACCATAGGCGCCATTCATCAGCACCAGGGTTGTACTGGCTGGAGGAATCACCGTTCCAAGTGTGGCCTCCACTGCAAAGGTTCCACTGCCCTGCATGGGCACGCAGACATGGCTGGCGCTGCCACCAGATACCTCTAGCAGCCGCTCACAGATTTCGGCTGTCACACCATTGAAGTCGCCATCCCAGGACCCCCAATCATGCAACATGGCCTGTTTAACGGTGCGACTGGTGGTCAACGGACCAGGAGTGAGTAGATAGGGTTCTTTTGGGGTCATGCGGTTCTCCTTTGAGATTAACCAGTGCGTTTCCGGGCGCGCGCCTCGGCACAGCGGCGGATGAAATCAGGGCTGTAGGAATCGATATCGCCGAAGCGATCCAGGCGGAACGGTTCGGGGGGCACAAATGGGCTCTGGTTGGTGGCCAGCTCAGCAATGAGCCGGCCGATACCTCCGGACATGCCGATTCCCCCGCCGGAACAACCGGTGGCAGCGATGAAACCGTCAATACCCGGCATGGGACCCAGAAGCGCAAAACCATCCGGTGTGTAGCTGGACACATTGCTGACGTAATGGGCCAGCCGTAACTCGTCCAACACAGAAAGCTGACATCGAAGCGCTTCGTAGCCGCTTTCAAGCGCAAGCTCGCCAGTCGGGTCGGTATCGAAACGAAATCCGTGGAGGTTGTCCGGTAACGCTTTGGGGTGAGCCACGACCGATTGCGGGTCCCGCAATCCAAATAACAACCCGCCCACTTCCGGACGAGCATAGGCGCCACTGTCAGGCAGAATGGTCATCGGGCCATGTGGGGAAATTTTCGGGTGCGGCGACGATATCCAGTAATGGCTGCGAACGGGCGCCATGCCAAGGTGGATCCCCGCCTGCATCGCCAGTGCAGTACTCCAGGGGCCAGCTGCGTCAATCACTGTTCCGGCAGAGATCGTCTCACCATCGGTGAGGCGCACTCCCGTAACCGTCGAACCTTTTTGCAGGAGTTCGCTGACCTTTCGCTTCAGGAGAAAACGGGTGCCTTTGCGCCTGGCCTCGGCAGCATAGGCCTGGCAGAGGGTGTAGGGGTCAATGTAGCCATCATCCGGCAGCCATAAAGCTGAAGTATCAGGCGTCAGCTCAAGCCAGGGAGACAGCCGCATGCCTTCATCTGCGCTGAGTCGCTCCGCCAAGACACCGGCATCTGCTGCCCTTTGCGATGTTTGCTCGATCTGCCTCCGACCTTCCGGTTTTGCAGACACTTGCAAACTGCCCACTCTTTTCAGGGGTAACTGCTCGCCAAGGTAGCTTCCCAGCTCGTCAATCGCCCGGAACGTTTCCATCACCATATCCGTCAGCACCCGGTGGGGACGAACCCGGGTCAGCAATGCCGCTGCGTGGCTGGTGGTTTGTTCACCAAGCCCGTGGCGTTCGACAACGACAATGCCAAGGTTGGGGGTCTGGCTCAGATACCGGGCTATGGCACATCCAAGGATGCCGCCACCGATAATCACAACATCCGGATGGTTGATTGTGGGCATGATTGTTCCTTGCTTTACTGGTATATACCAGTTTGGCAAGAAACTGTGACGATTTTATGAAAGGCTGATGACAGTATGGAATCGTCGTGTTGAGTGCTCAGTAAACCTCGACCTGAATACTCAATGCATCGTGTAGCCAGAACTCCTCGTCAAATTCCACAAAGCCACCTTCAGCGTCGTGACTGCAACGGGTAACGTAGAGCCCCGCAGTGCCGATAGTCACGCCAAGCGCGTTCGCCTGCGGGCCAACAAGAGCTGTCGGGTACATTTCAATATGCTTCCCCTGCAACTCTACTCCGTATTGTTCTCGCAGCAGTTTCCAAAGTGAGCGATTGAAATCATAGGTTTCAATGGCGGGCAGGCGTTTCGGGTTCAGGTAAATGTTCTCGACCAATACAGGGCGACCATCAATCTGCCGTCGCCTGCGGAGCCATACAATTGGATCACCGACTGCCAGACCAGTTTTGGCCGCAAGCCAGGCATTGATTTCGGTAGGTGTGACATCCAGGGTTTCAGTAGCAGGAATACGCCCCTGTGAGATAACGTTTTCGGAGAAACTGTAATCCTGGGTGGGCTTGTATATCAGCCGGGGTGGCGAAACAAACCAGCCTCGCCGATTAGAACGGAATATCCGGCCTTCCGCCTCAAGCTGGGCCAGCGCGAGCCGGGCCGTTACACGGGTGGTACCGTGCTCATCGGCGAGGATCCGCTCAGAGGGCAAACGGGTATTTGGCGTTAACGATCCTTCCTCTATCCGGATCGCCAGTTGATCTCGCACTCTCATGTAGAGAGGCGCGCTGCCTTCCCCGACCAACCGCTCTTGCATTCTTTCGCTCCTCAGCAAAACAAAACCAGTAACAATAAGACCGTAAAGTGACGCCAGTATGACAAAGCACCAACTGGTATCGCGTTGAGCGTTTTTGCTGTTCCGCGAGGTTCACTAACCAGTCTCATTCACGACGTTTATGGCTATAGGAGCCGGCGGCCAACCCCCTAAACCAACAGACAAACGTCATTCTTACGCGCCCGTTTAACCCGGTACATAGCTTCATCTGCCCTCCGGATCAGGTCACAGCCGGCCTCTCCATCGCGCAGACCGGCACAGATACCCACGCTGGCGCCAATCCAGACTGAATCGCCTGAAGGCAGAGTCACCGGCTGAGTGATGGCTTCACGTAACCGCTGGCCGATTTCCAGCACACTGGCTTCCGAGACCACATTCTCGGTGACAACCACAAACTCATCACCTCCCATCCGCGCCACACAGTCACTTTCCCGGGCTTCCAGCTGCAGGCGGTGGGCAACGGCCTGAAGCAATACATCACCCGCTTCATGGCCATACTGATCGTTCACCGACTTGAAGCCGTCCAGGTCGATCAGAATCACCGCCAGACGCTCATCCCGTCGCCGCGCCCGCTGCACAACTTTTTCCAGATGAATCATCAACCCATAACGGTTATAGAGCCCGGTGAGCGGGTCTTTCACTACCCGGCGCTCCAGTTCGGCCTTGGCGGCCTCCAGCTCTGAGGTGCGCTGGGCAACCCGGTGTTCAAGCTCGCGCTCCTGTCGCTGCAGCGACAGCACCAGTTGGCGCTGAGCCTGCTCTTTCTGACGCTTGAGCTCGTTAAACCGGGCCGCCAGGCCAAAGGACAGCAGGACCATCTCAATTGCGGAGCCGACCTGCAGGCCGTAAACGGTGAAAAAATTGGACGGTATCCAGCCAAAGTTGCGCACCGACAGTAGCGCCGCGCCTACCAGCAGGAGCAACCAGGCCAGCAGATATATCCTGGCCGCAGGTATGCGATAGCGTACACCAGCAACCCCGCTGGTTATCAGAAACGTCGTGGTCAACACGCCCATAACTGACATGATTTTGAGGGCATCCTGCACTGGCACCAGCAGTGTCACCAGAGTCGCGCACCACCAGAAAACCGCCATGACCGATAGCACCTTGTCCCAGCGCGGAGCAACCCGGCGCATATTCAGGAAGCTGCGAGCAAACATCACTGCAAGGGTGGCGGACAAGGTATACCCGGTTGGCAGAATACGGTTACCCCACTCCCCGACCATCCCGGGCCAGAGTAGCAAAGGCCCAAGGCCGTTCATGCTGGAGGCGGCAATACCAAAGCTGAACACAAACAGCGAATACAACAGGAAAGAACGCTGGCGGGTGCCAAGAAACAGCAGGAAATTATATGCCCCCAGGGCCACCAGCATTCCAAAGTACAGGGCCAGCCAGACATATTCCTGATCACTGTCTTCATAGAATTCAAAGGTAGGCGCCAGCCGGGCATTGAGGGTCATGCTGGCATGGGTGCTTATCCGCAGGTACAGCGTTGCCCGCTCACCCGGCTCAAACGAAAGAGGGAAAACCGGTTTGCGATGGGCCACCACGCGATCTGCCGGTGCCAGGGTGCGCCCTGACCGCATCCGCTCAACCGTGCCATCGGCATTCACCCGATAGAGGCTGATGTCATCCAGATAGGAATAGGTAAACTCAAGTATCCGGTCCAGGCGCTGACTTGAGCGGGACACCACGTCAATCCGCATCCAGAACGCGTCGGGAGTGTAGCCCTGATGGAGGTCATCTGGTTCTGTTGGCTCGAAGGGTTTGGTGCCACTGCGCACCTGCTCAAATGTCAGTTCGCCACCTGGATCCCGCAGCAACGAGACAAAACCGTCCAGCGGCTGCGCCATGCGTTCGTCCAGCACCAGCAGGCGGTCCGCGCCCCAGCCCGGGAGCGCCACCAGCAAAAGCCATATAAAGGCAAAACACCGACTCGCCAAACGACAACCACCCGGCAGCAAACGCATTCCCTCCTTAAATGTGACTTGCCGGATCAAACGATCAAGGCCAGGGAATTATAGCGGCTATCAGGTTATACAAACAGACAGTATTGAAACTGCGCAAAGGAATGGCAGCCCGAACAGCCCATATTCAGGGCCAGGTATACTCTGGTAACTCCACCCCTTCCTCAGCCAGCCGATCCGTGATGCTGTAACGCAGAAGAACAACATCCTTTACTGGCTGCTTCCGTAACCGGCCGACCTCCTCTGTCGTGAAGTGCTTGACCGCAACGTTGGGTTTACCCCAACGGTCAACCACGTAGTTCATCACCTCCGAGATCTCATCGTTGCGAAGGCCCGCCCCCACAACACCGGGAACGTGCATCAGATACAGCCTGCCTTCCTCGTCATTAAAAAACTCGTCGACATACCCCGGAAACGTAGGGATACCTGCAGATGCAACCCCCCTGCCCTCCGTACCGTGGCAGCCGGCGCAACGTAGTATGTAGTTTGCCGCCGCTGATCGTTCAGCGGCGGCGGCCTGTGACAACAGCTGCACGGCAAGAAGCAGAACGATCAACAGGCCGCACGCGCCCTTATGGTTCATTACCTTAGCTCCCGGATTCCGGAATACACTCAACCCTGATAGCCAACTCAAGTATTAGCCACCCCAAGCACCACGGAAACAGTACAGTGATAACCTTTGTTAGTGTTGGCCATACACCAGTTGATGTCGTTGTGCAGTCCCATACGATATCCCGGGCGCTCGCCTTCACTGGTGAAGCAAAAGGTTGAACTGGGTACCGTTGCACGACCACAACAGTCGTTGTACGAAACCAGATAGTCTTTTTCGTCGTTAGGGTTCCGGCAGGTGCCGATCCAGGAAACCTTGGAAGCCTCCGTGCCCGCCGGGCAGGACGTCAAAGACCCTCCAGACGTAGAGCAGAGGTTGCCGTCGAGAGCGCAGTGCTTCCAATAGCTGCAATCGTTCTCATCCTCCGTGGTTGCGGCGAAGGCAGCCCCACCAAGCGACCGGTCAAATGGCAGAACCGGCACCAGCATCGCGCCGGCAAAGACCGTGCCTGCCCTGGCAAGAAAGGACCGGCGACCATAATGCTGAGCGGCTTTCCGGGTGCTTTTCTCGGACGCCTTGTCAATCAGGTTAAATAAACGATTCATCATGCTGGACATAATGTCCTCCCGAATTTTCAATAATTAGCTGTTTTGCTGACCAGATCCTGAACGGATGCATAGCCGGTTTCCAATGCATTAAACAAGCTTTCCAACTGCTCTCTCGAATTAACCAGGCCTTTAGCCCGCACCGTACCCTGCTCGTCCAGCAACACGGCGAAAGGCAAACGGGAAACCCGGTAAGTCACTCCAAGGTGCTCAGACAGCACATAAGGAAAACCTTCCAGACCCTGGGCTGCGATCAGTTGCTCGTGCCGTGGCTGGTCCCCGTCACTTGCTAAAACCACAGACAGCCAGCTGGACTCCGATTTCTGAATCGACTTGAGTGCCGGCACCAGTTTTTTACAGATGGGGCAGGTCGGAGAGAGGAAGAAAACCAGAGTGTGCGTTTTGGACGGAGTGCCAATGCTCACTTTGCCTCCGGTAAGGCTGTCCAGATCAAAAACAGGAGAAGTTTCCCCGGTTTTCGGACCACTGTCGTTGATCATGGCTCCTACAGGAGCCACCCGCTCGTGGAGAATGCCGATCTGGCGGGCCAGCACAAAGAAGCCGAGAATCAGCCCTGCCATCATCACAACCAGCAACGCAACGGTAAAAGATAGAATTGCCACAGAATTACCCTCTGAAATTCATGATTTGCTTTGAGCCACTAGCATGCGGTGGTTTTCGGCCAGTTTTCCAAACAGGTTGTAGATCAGCCAAAGCCCGATGCCAGCGAGCAGTGCCACAAAGAGCGCTGTTACCGCAACTCCCTGCACACTCTGCAGAGCTACCATCACCGCCAGACTGGCCAGCGCCAGATTGCGCAGTACCAGCAACCAGGACACCGGGTGGGACGAACCACCACAACCACATTCGATCTCGGCTCGGCCCCGAAACAGACTGACTGCCATGGCCGCAGCGTAAAGCAACAGCATGGCCGCCAGCCCCGTCGCGCCCAAAGAGGACGTAGCAGGATAGAGCAGCAACAGAACGAACAGCCCTTCGGCCAGAATCAGTGTGTTAGCCGCAGTTCCGGCGGCCCACTCCGGAAGCAACCGGTAATTGATGACATATCCCAGAAACCGGCCGTAATCCGAAACCTTGTGCCAGGCGGCATGAGCAAACAGCAGAGCCAGCAGCACTGTGGTTGTCAGTACGGTCATATCCAAAAGTTCCTGGGCCATGATCAAGACTCCGTCAATGAGAAAATGGCCCAACCACCTACGCCTTCAACGGAATTGGTTTCTTCCAGGGTAAAGCCCGCGTCTGCCTTTACTTCATAACGGTAAAGCATGCCGTCTTCATCAAGACCAAACAGAACCGGCTGCTCACCATCGGTCACAGACAGCGACACCAGATGTTTGACTTCTGTGCGACCCAGCACCTTGCCACTCTCCAGACTTACAGCCCAGACTTCCTCTGCCCCGTTTTTATGGCTGCCGTTGTATGGCTCGGAATGCATGGTGATAAACATCACATCATGAGTTTCGTTGTATGCAACCACATCCACACCACCGGGTGCCCATGGCTCTTTCACGTCCTTGGTGAAGGAACGCTTGCTGATTAAACTGGGCGCCTTGCCACTATCGGATATCTGATAGATATTCCCGAAAAAGGAGACAAACAGAAGGTCATCGCCAGCCCGCTTACCCACGATGTAAACCGGGTCCTGATCGGGATCAAAGATTTTTTCACTACTCTCCGGCGAGCCGAACTGGCCATTGGAACCTAAAGAGAACCTCTGGAAGCGCCCGTCACCGCAGACAGTCGTGAACTTCACGGAATCCGCTGCAGGGAAGACACCATAGCAACCAGGTGTAGGAACTTCCTGCAGCACACTGCCATCCTTCAAGTCCACTACCGTTACAGACGTTGCGGGTGTAGCGTTTTGCACAAAGGCGTAATGATCGTCGTAGGAAATCGCCAGAATTGCATTAGACGGCGCCACCTGAGCGGCTTTATCGGGCACCACTACTTCCTGGAGAAGGGTCAGAGTAGGAACATCAAATTCCTGAACCACAGACTCTGTTGGACCATAGGTGATTCGTTTTGCGTAATGAGACAAGCTGTAAAGGCGGGTAAAATCGCTATTCGCGGCCATCTGGCCGACGATGCCGAAACTCAGATTTCCTTTCACACTGAGATCGTCTCTGGACAGAACCACAGTCTGGCTTGCGCCATCCCAGCTCTGATCCAGAACAAACAGATTTGGGCCAGGCTGAATCTGCTCTTCAACCGTCAGCATTTCTGGCTCAAATGTATCCGCAGCCTGCACCGTTCCTGAAAGCAGAACGCTTGCCAGCGCAGCGAGGGCCAACCTTGAGCTGTGCATATTAAACCTCCGAATGTATTTAAGGGGGCGTTGATACGCTCCTAATACGGAGATTTGCATAAGGTGTGCCATTTCGGAGTTTTTTGCGAAGCCCCGGAATATTGATCAAAAAAACAACCAACACGGTCGATTTACAAACATCTGATCGCAATAACACTCTGCGGGAAAGCCCGGCATCCTGAAAAAGCTGCACCAAAACAGCAACTCAGGAGCCAAAAGAGTGCAAGACAATATTTAGCACACTAACAAAATCAAAGTAGTGGCTGCCCGCCCAGACGTGATACGGGCAGCCGGAAAAACCTAGCGGGCGGAGCGGCGAGCAATCAATGCAAATGGGCCGCCACCCGGTGGCCCCTGATGCTCAGCACCACCGGATACATAGATCATCGGGTTACAGGTGGCTGCGGCCAGCACTGCACCAACCACAGAGCGGGCGTGACGGGTATGATTGATATCTGAATCGTCCAGCATGGTGTTGCGATATCCCCGCACGCGACCACTGGGATCGGCTTCAGCTTTTGCGAGTATCTGGACAATTTCGAAACCTTCCGGTGCAAGTGTCCGGGCGCTCGCTGATGCTCGCTCAAGCACGCCTGCATCCAGCGCATCCGTCATAACGTCGTGGCATATAAACAGATCACCTTCAGACGCAGGGGAATTGCCCAAGACAACCACCTCACAGTAGTCCAGCTCTGCACCTGCCGACGCGGAGGCAACAGCCGAGTAACTCTGGAAATCCGTGCAGTTGAGCCCGGCAGCGGCAGCCGCATCTGTAAATCCGCTTTCGCCCAGCCCTATCGCGATACCAAGTGCAGACGCCCCCCTGGAGTAACCCATGGATTTATAGGTTTCGGTGGTGATGGTCGCCCCGTCATTGTCTGCGAAATCAGAGGACACCAGCAGCGGGCACTTTACCTGCACAAAATGAACGTCTGCAGGGTCGCTGATGCCGGCGTCGCTCATAGCAGCCCGGGTAGCCTCGGATACCAGGCGGATCTGTTCTTCCCGGCCCAGCGCTGCGGGGGTGATCACCGGCGTTCTTGCGACACCGGCGGCAAAGGCTTTCTTCCCGTCGGTACGGAGTTTATCCACCGAGGCCTTTCCCGAGCGGCTGATAACTGTAAGATGAGGGCTCAAAACACCTTCTGTCCCCCCAGACATGACCATGGAAATGGCCGCTGCCTGTTCAGCGCCGAGGTACTCCCGGAACAGCGCCTTCAGCTCACGGGCCATGTACGCACGGGTAAAATCGTTCACGCAACCATTACCTTCGGTCTTTCCAAGTATGGCAATAACCTCGCTGGCTCGTATGTCGCTGTTATCAATAGCCAGACGGAGCCTGCTCACGTCGCCTGGATGATCAATCGGGATAGTATGGACATGGCAATGCATCAATCAGCTCCTTCCTGCTGCCAGAATATAAAATGGCGATCAATCGCCTCAAGAATCCAGAAAAACGCCAGCCCGATGAAAGCGGCAGCAAAAATAGCGGAGAACATAACGTCTGTATCAAGGTGGTACGAAGACACCAGCACCACGTATCCCAGCCCGGCGTTTGCACCAACAAACTCACCAACAATCGCACCTACAACCGCCAGTGAACTGGAAATTTTCAGTGCAGACATGACATACGGGAGGCTGGCAGGCAGCCGTAACTTCCAGAATATTTCCTGCCGGCTGGCTTGATAGGTCCGGAAAAGCTCATCACTCTCAGCGTCGATGGATCGCAAGCCCTTCACACTGTTGATCAACACAGGGAAGAAACAGATCAGGGCTGATGCAGCAACCTTGGAAGCCATACCTGTGCCCAGCCAAACCACCAGCAATGGGGCCAGCGCCACCAAGGGTGTTGTTTTAAGGGCAATAGCCACGGGGAAAAGGCTCAACTCGACAGGCCGGAAATGCACAAACATAACAGCGACAAAAAAACCGGCAATGTTCGCGATCAGAAAGCCCCACAAGGTCTCCTGAAGAGTTACCCATGTGTGGTTGATCAGGTCCGAATCCATGGCATCAAGCACATCAGACGGTGCCGGTAGCATATAGGCCGGGATTTTGAAGATATCGACAGATACTTCCCAGGCCACAAGCAACAGGCTGATAAACACCAGCGGGTACAGCAGTGCGTCATAACGCCTGAGAATCCCGGGGCGCGGTCGTTTGGATACATCAGTCATCACGTTGCAGCTCCCTTCGCAGCTTTGCGATTGTCTGTTGATAAGGCAGAGTCTCTTCAACGCAGACAAAACCAGCGCTTCGTGGCTTGGGTAGCGGCACATCAATAATCGTGCGTATTCCCGCAGGACGGCTGCTCAGCACCACTACCCGGTCAGACAAGCTGACCGCCTCGTGCAGCGAATGAGTAACCATGACAATGCTCTTGAGCCCGTTTGCCCGGTTCTCCCAGAGCCTGAGCAGCTCAAGATTGAGCGTGTTACGGGTCATTTCGTCGAGCGCTCCGAAAGGCTCATCCATCAGGAGCAGTTCCGGTTCAGCCGCCAGTGTCCGGGCAAGCGCCACACGCTGCTGCATGCCTCCGGATAGTTGTTTTGGATAATAGTTGGCATAAGAGAGCAGCCCGACCAGTTCGAGTGCAGCCTCGGCCTTGCCCCGGCGAAGGCTCTGGGGCGTTTTTTGTGGTCCCAGGGAGAGGCTCAGTTCCACATTTCCACGAATGGTAAGCCAGGGCATAAGAACCGGTTTCTGGAATGCCATGCCACGGCGCGGCCGGACCTCCGGAAATATCACCTCGCCAGCACCGGATCTGTCATCAGCATCCGGTTTCAGCAGTTCAAGCATCAGCCTGAGCGTAGTGGATTTCCCGCAACCGCTGGGGCCGATAATGGATACGAATTCGCCCTTCCTGATATCCAGATCGATATTGCGCAATATGTGCGTATCATTCAGGGTGAGGCTGCAGTTCTGCAGAGTCAGGAGCGAATCCCGTCCCACAGACTTGCCTCCTGGGGAATCCACAGGGGCATTTACAGCTGATAGTTGCATTATTCAGCCTGCTCCAGGAACTCATTCGTATAGACGTTTTTAAGATCCTGCTCCTCATCCAGGAACTCCAGGGATAGCAGCTGGGCCTGAAGATCCTGCCACGCAGCCGGAGTCATGGTGCCCAGCGGAGGCTGTTCAGGAGCAAGCAGTGGAATGCTGGCGTTCATCATGGCCAGTTCGTGCCCGAAGCTGAGCTTGTCGCTGTATTTAAGCCCAAAACGTGCAGCTTCTTCCGGGTTATCCAGAGCGTAGGTCCATCCCCGGAAGCTGGCGCGAACAAACGCTTTCACCACTGCAGGATCAGAGTCAATAAGGTCATTGCGGGTGAAGAGCGTATCGGCGTAAAAGTTGATGCCGTAATCCGCAGGTGAGATGACATTCACCTCATGCCCCTTCTCCTGTACCGAGATAACTTCATTAATCACATAACCAGGCCATGCCTGAACCTGACCGTTCAGCAGGGGGCTCAGATCGTATTTAACCGGCATCTCTCTTATCGCATTCTTTTGCAGACCGGCAGCCTGAACCATGGCCCGATAGGTCAGCTCTTCATTACCTCCGAGTTTTACACCCACCAGTTTTCCCTGCAGGTCTTCAAGCGTTTCGAGACCCGAATCCGCCAGCGCGAACAAGGCAAATGGAGTCTTGCGGTAGACAGCGCCCACGGCTTTTATCGGTACGCCTTTCGCTCTTGCCATCAGGATCTGATCAGCACCGGTGATACCGAAATCTTCGCTGCCGGATGCAACCATTTGCACTGCGGGAAAGTCGACACCGCCGGGACGAATCTCAACATTGAGCCCGGCCTCTTCATAAAAACCTTTCTCTTTTGCAGCGTAGAATCCGGCAAACTGAGCCTGGTGCACCCATTTGAGCCTGAGTGTCACGTCTTTCAGTTCGCTTGCAGCGGCCGTCTGAGAAACCACTGCGAAAAGAAATGTCAGCCCCATCATGAAGATGGGCTTTACTATGCCTGCGGTCATTCGGTCGTTTTTCATGTCTGCCTCTCATATGCAACGGGAATACCTTGAATCATCACAACAATAGTGATTCACGAGTGAGCTTGACAAGCGACCATTTCAGCTCATAGTGATGCCCAAAAGACATCACTATGCAAAGTAATGAGCCGTCTGCTCCCTATCCGGCTACCACCCACACAGAGAGACTTTCAGCGTGCAACATACCCGTTATCTTCACTACGTTGACGAAGTGGCCAGAGCCGGCTCAATCCGCAAAGCAGCAGAGCGCCTGAACATAGTATCCTCGGCGGTTAACCGCCGGATTCTGGACATCGAACGGGAGGTAGGCGCGCAGCTTTTCGAACGCTTGCCACGGGGCGTCCGGCTGACATCTGCAGGAGAAATCTACATCGTCTATGCCCGCAGCCAGATGGCGGAAACTGAACGGATGAGGTCGGAAATCGAAGCTCTGAACGGCCTCAGGCGAGGAGAGGTCAGGCTGGCGGTCATTGAAGCTGCGAGCGCAGATTTTCTTCCGCGTCTGATCGCAGACTTTCAGCGCAGATACCCGAAGGTCGCCTTTAGAACAACAGTGTGCGGCAGGGAAGAGGTTATGCAGCGGGTGTTGAATTTTGAAGCCGATCTCGGGCTGGCACTGAACCCGCCGGCAGAAGCAAAATTCAGACCCCTGATGGTAGTAGAGCAGCGGGTCAGGGCCCTGGTGGCCGCCGGTCATCCCCTCACCCGGCAGGATTCAGTCCGGGTTCTGGACTGTCTGGACTACCCGGTGGCCCTGCCTGCGCCATCGTTAGGAGGGCGGGTGCTGTTGAACACCTTTCTTGCCAATTCATCCATTAATATCGAGCCAGCTCTTGAATCGAATTCATATGAAATGATGCGAAACTTCGCCAGGCTTGCGGGGGGCGTGTGCTTTCAGGTGGATATCGGCATTTCGCCCCGGAGTGAAACAGATGCCCCCCTGCTGTCGAACAACCTCATTGCATTGCCGCTGACCGACAGCCGGCTTCCGGTGGGCAAACTGGTGATGGGGATGCATCACGACCGGGCCCTGCCTGTCGCCGCCGCAAAATTCGCTCAGGAAATGGAGCTGGCTTTGTCGGCCTTTTAACAAACCTGCTGGCGTCTGCAACCTGATTCGGGCAAGGCCTGCCATCCCTCGCTACTGCACAAATTTGCCAATCGACTTCCGCGCATCCGCCATTGGTGGGCTTCAACTCAACCCATACACTGCTTACAGCAGCCCACGCTATACAAAACAAATAGCTGCACAACAAAGACAAAAATCAAAACAAGAGGTCTTTAAATGAAACTGCTCAAGCACCTTCACATGCGCAAGGCAACCTATGCCTGCGCGCTTGTATTTTCAGTCTCCATGGCATTAGTTGCGGCCCCGGCCAGCGCCCGGACGCTGAACTACGCTACTCCGGCCTCCCCTACCGACCGTCCTACCAACCAGGTTCTGCGCTGGTGGGGCGATGAAATCGCAAAACGAACCAACGGCTCTGTTGACGTTAAAATACACTGGGCGCAGAGCCTGCTGAAGTACAAGGATTCCGCACGCGGCATTCAGTCCGGTATCGCGGATATGGGGCCAATGACCCCGGAATACTCTTTGGCCATAACACCATTACTATCAGTATCCCAATCCGAACTTGGTTCCGGTAACAACTACATTGCGGTCGAGGCCTGGCGCAGGGCGGTCGACGGCTTCGAGCCTATAGACAAAGAAGCTGCACGCAGTGGCCTTCGCCCCATTGGCTACTATTCCAGCGGCGTTCGCGTGAACATGAGCACAACCCGCCCCTACCTTACACCGGACGATTTCAAAGGCGACAAAGTACGCCTCACACCACGTTCAATGAACGCAGCGAAAGCAAACGACTGGCAGGTAACCCCAGTCAATATCACATTCGCAGATTTCTATTCCGCTATGGAACGCGGCACCATCGACGGCGCCCAGAGTTACCTTTATCTGATGCCCCCATACAAACACAATGAGGTGGCAAAATACGTGGTAGAGCCCGGCATCGGGCAATCCATGATTGTTGTTGTGATGAACAACAGAGTCTGGGAGAGCTTGTCAGACTCTGAAAAACAGGTATTTGAAGAGCTTGCTCCGGTCTTCAGTGAGAAAATGGCCCAGGCCGGGCTTCAGGAGGTTGATATTGCAGTAGACCTTCTCAATAACAGCCCGGACTATCCTGTTGAGTACTACAAGCTGACGGATGAGCAGCGCAAGGTATGGGAGGAACAGATGGTTCCGGCAGTCGATGAGTACATCGCTGATCTTGCCAAACGCAACCCCGCAGCAACAGAACTGCACGAGCGCTTTCTCTCAGAGCTGTACAAGGTTGAGGAGGAAGTACGCGAACAGGGTTACCCCTGGCAGCGCAACTGATGACAGTCACCCGGGCAGCCGCAATGCTGCCCGGGTACTTCAACAGAGCACTGAATAACCGGAGGGTATTTCTATGACCAGACTCAGCCAGTCTATTCCCCGGGCGATAAGCTCGGTGGACCGCCAGATTGTCCGCTTCAGCCAGCTGTTGCTGGCTCTGATGGTCGTCGTGACGTTTTTGTCTGTGCTCGGAAGAACTTTCTTCTCTCAAGCAGTTCCTGACGATCTGCTGATTTCCGAAATGCTCATGGTAGCTATCGTATTTTTGCCTATGGGCTACGTGCAATCAGCCGGTGCCCACCTGGAAGTCACAGTTGTTACCGACCATCTGTCCCGGAAGATCCAGTCGGTACTGGTTACCCTGGGACTGATTCTCGGCGTCATATTCTTCGGCCTGATGACCTGGCTCAGCGCCCGCGCGGCCTGGGAGTCATGGGAATTCGGCGTCATTGCCTACGGCAGTGCACTGGATCTGCCTGAGTGGCCAATCCGCGCCCTGATTCCCCTGGGCTTGTCCTGGTGGTGTGTCCGCATGCTTGTTCAGCTGATTTTCCCATCCAGCCGGCCCGACCATGAGTCGGAACTCACTCAGGCTCTCGAAGAAACCGAAAACCACTGATTCAACCAATTCTTATAACAAACAGAACAGGTGTGTGAACAATGGATCCAACTACCATCGGAATCTGGGCGACAGCAGGCATGGTGACCATGTTGCTACTGCGCATTCCGATCGCTGTTGTACTGATTGCCACTGGCTATACCGGACTGATCCTTGTCATAGCCAGCCGGGGCGACACTTTTGATCTTGAACAGGGCTTTATAACGGCGAACAGTTTCCTGGGAGAGCTGCCCTATTCATCCACTGCAGAATATACCTTTACCACCATTCCGATGTTCCTGCTGATGGGCTACATTGCAACCGAGGCAGGGTTCACCAAAGACATTTACCATACCGCACGGATGTGGCTGGGGCGTATGCCTGGCGGGCTGGCCGTAGCTTCTTCTGTGGGCTGCGCCCTGTTTGCTGCTATCAGTGGCAGCAGCCTCGCCACCGCCGCTGCAATGGGGCGCATGGCGGTTCCGGAGATGCTTGCACGAGGCTACGACAAAGGGCTGGCCACAGGGGTAGTCGCGGCCTCGGGCACTCTGGGCTCGCTGATTCCACCCAGTATCCTGATGATTCTCTACGCGGTTTTTACCGACCAGTCCATCGCCGCAATGTTTGTAGCCGGCGTTATTCCCGGCCTGCTCTCGCTACTGATTTACGTCGCCATGGTGATGGTCCGGGCAAAAATCAATCCGGAGCTGGCGCCTCCAACGCCAAAAGTAAGCTGGCAGGCAAAGTTCGGGTCTCTGAAAAGCACCTGGGGCATGCTGCTTCTCATTGTCGTTGTGGTATCCGGGCTCTATTCAGGCTTTTTTACACCATCTGAAGCCGGGGCCGTTGGTGCCGCCATCGCGTTTCTCATCAGCCTGTTTGCCCGCCGTCTGAATCGTAAAAAAACCTCCATGGCATTACTGGAAACGCTGAAAAGTACTTCCATGTTATTCGCTGCAGTGATCGGCGCCTATATGATCACATCGTTCACTGCACTGACCGGCATTGCGGCCGATCTGACCAGCTGGGCCGGTGGTTTTGATGTGCATCCGGTTGTGGTGATCGCCTCCCTGTCTGCTTTGTATATCTTCCTCGGTACCTTCATGGGCTCTATCGAGATCATGCTGCTGACGCTGCCAATTGTTATCCCCATAGTCCAGGGGCTGGAATACGATCTGATCTGGTTTGGCATCATTA
>Ga0209345_10001879_pt1 | contig 24298 bp, 22 predicted proteins | sample Cruoilmetagenom7_FD_187294 | JGI IMG/M metagenome (GOLD analysis project Ga0209345, IMG submission 187294) | Oil polluted marine microbial communities from Coal Oil Point, Santa Barbara, California, USA - Sample 7 (SPAdes) (version 2) | ecosystem: Environmental > Aquatic > Marine > Oil seeps ...
GTACAAGACGCATATGCTCCAAAAGAAAAGATTGTTAACGGAACATAAAACTTTTTATTTCTTACTTTTTCTAAGAATTTTTTATAGAATTTTATAATTCTACACAAAAGTCTTACATCTATAACTAAAAAAACTAATTTAGAGGAAAGATTTAAATAACTAAAAATTATTAGTTATCGTAAAGTAAGACAAAAGTAAAACAACACTTTTGAATTTAGATTGAAATAATGTGAATTAAAAAAATAAAATAGGGAAATATAACTATGACTCCTGCACCGCCCTGGATTTTTGTCTTTTGGTAGTGCGTAAAGCACTCATCTAATACTCCCCCTATTTTATTTCTGACCTTATTATTAGGTCTTGGTTGCAGGAGTTTCCCTTTTCACATCGACACTTTCTAAAGTCATTCTTTTTTAGATTTTAATTCAGAATTTTATAATCTTGAACAATTATCAGAAAGTACTTATGGTGTTATAAGTAAGCAAAATTCAGGTATGGGCAGCAATGTTGGATTCGTTGATTTGGGGGATCTTTTGGTAATTATTGATACTACCCTTAAAATTAAAACCGCAAAGGATTTCACTTCTTTTAACTATTTTAACGCTTTATCTTAAAGAGATATTGAGATTTATTAGAAAAATATTAAGAATTTGTGCTAAAATTTATATTACAAAGGCTCTTTTTTAAGCAGTAAAGCTATTTCGAAAATATAATTGCATAATTATTGAATAAACATTAAGTTCAATGAAAGGGTTAAAGAAAAAGCGGGAGTTTAAAACTTCGCTTGAAGACTTGTTAAAAGATATTATGGATAATGTCGAAGGTGTGAAAGCAGCGCAGCTTACGGCGGATACTGGTCAACCACTCGCCTCTATACTACCCGAAAGTGTAGATGATATGCGATTAGCAGCCATGACTGCGGCACTTTGTTCATTGAGCGAACGAGCTATTGGAGAAATGGGTCTTGGCGAATTCGAACAATCTTACATAAAAAGTAGTAAGGGATACCTATTGATTTTACATGCCGGGGAAGATAGAGTTTTAAGTGTATCTACTACAAAGGACGTTAAGCTCGCACCAATCCTATACAAGCATTACAAGCAACTAGAAGAGGGAGATAAAATAGTAAGTAGTACGCCCCCTATTTAATGCTAAAATCACATATATTTAGTTCCTTAACCCTAATTCTTCTGGTGTTAAGTTATGAAATTTTTCATATCCAGGCACAGTATTTCTCGTAAAAAATAGATATTTTATATTATCCAAAAAATTATGTTTCTTTGGAAATTCGGGGTATCCCTCGTTAAATGTTTGTTCCCGAAAATTTTCTGTGAAGTGCCCCGTACTAAAAAATATCCTTAAGAAAAGGAATTTTCGAAAAAGTCCTATTAATTTAACGCTTAATGGAGTTATTTGGCTTCTATACTGAGACAATGCTTCAGCGATGATTGGGATGTCTTTCCATCTGCATTTTAATTTGAAATTTGACCTAAAAGAGTAGTAATAAAAAACACGAGTAGGTAACTCATTTTTGCTTAGCTTCTTGAGGGCAAAGTAAGTCAATCTACCAGTGTTTATGTGATCTGGATGATAATCAAGAGCATACCAAGGGTCTGGTGCGAATATAATATCAGGGTTTTCATTACGAATTATGTCTACAACTTTATTCAATACTGATTTATTTATTGGAAGGTGACCATCGATATAACCTACTTTTAAAACTCGAACATGGTTTTTGGTGTATTTAGCATACACCTTATTTGCGTTTTCTAATTCTCTAATTCGAATTCTTTTTAAACGATCCCCCTTGAATTCAATGCGATGCGTTCCAAATTCACAATTAGTCATTAGCACTTCTACGACTTCATTTCCCAACCTTAACGATTCTAGAAATGTAAACGGCACGCCAATTTCGATGTCATCGATATGAGGAGTAAAAAATAAAATTTTTAATCGCATCATATTTTTATAAAAAATAAATTATAATTATGTTTTTTTATCTTCGATATCGATACCTAATTCTCTTAACCGTTCTCGTATTATATCGCTTAGATCGTAGATTTTTTTATCTCTTAATTTTGCACGCATTTCAATTATTAAATTAACGAGACTTTTGATGAGTTTATCTTTCTCATCCATGCTTTCAAACGAAAAAGGTGTTATTTTAGCGTTTAAGGATGGAAAAATTCCGAAAATCTTTTCATTAAAATCTATAAATTTGAAAAATCGATCCTTAAATTCTTGGTTTATTTTCAAGCCATCTTGTAGTATAGCTTTGTTAATTTCTCTAAATAGCGTCAACAATTCTGCCAAAGCTACAGGTGTGTCAAAATCATCTTCCATAGCATCAACAATTTTGTTTTCCGCATTTTCGATTTTTGCAATTAAGTCGTTAAGTTGCTTCGATTTCGCTTCAATAAATTCAGCATCGTTCACTTTTTTAATCGTGTTTATTAATCTGTTATAAGTATTTTTAGCTTGCTCCATGCTTTCAATAGTATAATTATTTGAACTTCGATAATGACTCGATATCAAATACCAACGAATAATCATTGGGTCGTACTGCTTGGCAATATCTGCTACTGTAAAAAAATTTCCTAGACTTTTAGACATCTTTTCATCTTTTACGTTAACATAACCGTTATGAAGGAAATAATTCGCAATTTTTTTACCAGTATAAGACTCTGATTGCGCGATTTCGTTCCTGTGGTGTGGAAATTTCAAGTCTTGACCGCCCCCATGTATGTCAATTGTTTCGCCTAAAAAGTTCAAGATCATAGCAGAACATTCAATGTGCCATCCAGGACGCCCCTTACCCCATGGACTTTCCCAAAAAGGCTCTCCTTCTTTCATTCTTTTCCACAACGCAAAATCCCGACTATCTAACTTATCTTCTCCAAATGTAGTATCTTGATCTGCGGTATAATCTTCTTCTTCGCTCTCCTTTCTTTCATCTTTACTTTTTTGAAGAATAGAACTATATCCAGGAAATGATTTAACTGAGAAGTACACGGATCCATTTTTCTCGTAAGCGTGTTCCTTAGAAATCAGTTCTTTAATAAAAATAATTATAAAATCAATTACTTCGGTTGCTCGTGGATTTCGTGTATCATGCTCGATATTGAGTATTTCCATGATTTGCTCATATTCAGCGATATATTGATCGCTTAAAGTTCTGAAATCTATGTTTCTTTCTTTAGAACTCTTAATTATTTTATCGTCAATATCAGTATAATTTTTAACTATATTGACTTTATAACCCTTAAACTTTAAATATCTGTGAATTAAATCAAAAGCGACTGCGGACTTTGCGTGACCAAGGTGAGGCGACCCATATACTGTAACGCCACAAACATACATCTTGACTTTTCCAGGTTCGATTGGTTTAAATTCTTCCTTCTTAAATGCTAAGCTATTATAAACTTTCATGATAATTTATACACTTTCAAAGAGCGCTTTATTAGTAATAAGATGAAAATAAGAGCCAGCGATGGGATTTGCACCCATGATGCTGAAAGCAACGGCTCTGCAGGCCGCCTCCTTACTATTTCCGTAATAGGATAAATCCTTTATTTATCTCGGATACGCTGGCGAGTTTAGTATCAATTCTGATGAGTCTGCTCTTCTGAGATTGAGTTATGATTGATAAGATTCCTTATTTTTCTATTTTTTTATTTTTTTAAATTTATTTTTTTAGAAAATCAATAAATATTATTTTTAAAAGGTAAATTATGCTAAAAATTTGTTGTTAATGAAATAAAAATGTTTGTTCTGACTCTTTAATTTTAATCATTAAAACTAGAAATTATGTAAAAAAATTTAGATCAAATTGGTTATTTAAAACATTTTCCACAACATTGACCATTTGAATTTGAATTTAAACTACAACTTTCGAAATTAAAATCAAATGGTAATACAAAATCATTTGTAACATCGGTAATTATATCCATATAAACCGAAGAGATGTTAGGATTCTTTCTAAAATGGTTATTTACCATTTCATCAATTTGAGCTAGTTTAGAACCTATTACAAGAACACTGAGATTAAAAGTGCCACTCAATCGAAATGCGTTTAGCATGTATGGACATCGTTTAACTAGCTCTATGGTTTCGTTTGGTTCTAGAGTTTGAATTTCTACTCGTGCAAGGATTAAATCCATGGTTTTAACATTTATTCCCGCTTGAAATTTCAAGACTCCCGCTTTTTCAAGTTTCCGAATCCTCATTCCAATTGTGGGTTGGCTCCGATCAACTCTTTTTGCGATTTCTGTATGAGTAAGCGTAGGTTCTTTTTGAATTAATTCAATTATATTCCTATCTATCTCGTCGATTTTAAAGACTTGACTTTCCATTATCTCCATCTCAAATTTTTATTAATTGCTTATATTTGTTAATAACGATATGCCGATATATAAATGTTACGATACTTTATTAATAAAATTTTTATTAATATTAATAAATCATTAAAAATATCTTTAAAAACGATTAAAATCAATATATCTAAAAAACAATAGGATATTTATTATCAAATGAGTGAAAGTAAAATAGATTTTATTGAGTTTTTAAGAGTTTTAGCAGATCAAACTCGATTGGATATACTAGATTTATTACGATATGAGAAGAAGACTTCTTCTGAGATTCAAATAGCCTTAGACAAGTCTCAATCTACAATTTCTCAACACTTAAAGGTTCTAAATAACAAAAATCTTATTATTTTTGATAAAATTAAGAATATTAAATCCTACAAAATTAAGAATCCAAATATCTTTAAGCTCCTTGTAGAAATTAAATCTTTTGTTTTAAAAATTAATCGAGAAAAACTCAAAGATTTGAGAGATCTAGATGTTATAGATACATTATCATGATTATTCTATTTTTAATCCCTAATTTAAATGAATACAGCGATGAGAATAAATACAACAATTAAAGCAAAAAAAGTATTAATCATGGGCTTAGAAAATTCCGGTAAAACATCTATTGTATTATGTTTGAGGGGAGTGAACGATCTCTCGTCGTTTTCCTCGCTGAAACCGACGAGAGGGTTTACAATCAAAAAGTTCCAAGCGTTAGGGTCAGAGTATAGCATCTGGGATTTCGGTGGTCAAGAACAATTTCGAGAGGGTTATTTAAACGACTTTCAAAACCACATAAAAAAATCCAATAAGTTTATTTATGTTTTGGACATCCAAGATCAGGAGCGGTTCGATATTTCGTTAGACTACTTAGATAAAATCGTTATCCTATTAAGGAAAAATAAGGTAAATATTGATTTTTCTATATTTTTACATAAATACGATCCTGATTTGGAATTCACAAAAGAATTTAGCGATAAAGTGATTTCTGATTTAATCAAAAATATAAAAGAATTAATTCCAAACGATTTTATGTACCAAATTTACAAAACATCGATTTATACTGTTTTTCAAAAATTGGGAATATAAAAAATAAGGAATAAAAAAAAGGAAGGGATATTTTTTGCTTAATAAAGAGAACGATTCAGGAGAATTGATAAGTCGACGTGATTCAATTGAATATATGATGATAATTGTGGGGTTATTTTTTACTTATTTAGCAAGTCTCTACAGTTTCTTACTTTTTCATTCGATTATAGAAATGATCAGTGTTGTTATTTCAGGGGGTATTTTTATTATTGGCTGGCACTCAAGGAAATATATGAATAGTTCCTTCTTTTTGGTATTAGGTGTTTCTTTTCTCTTCATAGGTGTAATAGATTTACTTCATACCTTAGCTTACTCAGGAATGGGTATATTTCTTGAATTTGACGAGAATCTTCCGACGCAATTGTGGATTGTAGCTCGATATTGGCAAGCGCTCTCTTATTTATTTGCTTCTATGATCATAAAAAAAAAGATTAAAGCTAATTATTTATTCGTGAGCTATATCATTTTGTTTCTTATTTTATTAATCACCATATTTTTGGGTTTCTTCCCTGTATGTTATATCGAAGGTTCGGGGCTAACTCCTTTTAAAATAATCAGTGAATACGCAATTAATATAATTCTTTTCGTTACACTAATAGTGTTATACAAGTATAAAGACGAGTTTGCTGAGAAAACATTTCTTTTAATTGTAATATCCATTATTGCTACAATGATTTCAGAATTGGCGTTTACTTTCTATATTAGTGTATTTGACTTCTCAAATTTTATTGGTCATATATTTAAAATAATTGCCTTTTTCTTTGCCTACAAGGCAATCATCGAATTAGGAATAGAAACTCCGTTTGATTTATTATTTAGGAAGTTGAAGTTAAGCGAAGAATCTTCGATTGAAAAAGCGGACCAATTAGAACAAGTGAACTCTGAATTTAACCAAATGTTCAACGCATCTCTACCATTAAGGGTAATCAGTAATGACTATGAAATCTTACGCGTTAACGAGACATACACTTCTCTTTTCCGCTTATCCAAAGAAGACCTTATAGGTAAAAAATGTTACGACCTTCAATTAGGGTACGAACATCGGTGTCATACCGGAATATGTTCAAGAAATCAAATACGAGAAGGAAAAGAACATTATGAATATGAATTAGTTACAAAATTCAATGACGATACTCAGGTTGTTAGTCTTGTAAGAACTGTCCCTCATAAAAACAAAAATGGCGAATTCATTGGAATTATACAAAATTATACTAATATTACTGAGCGTAAGAGCGCGCAAGAAAAAGTTGCGGATATGGCAAGGTTTCCATTCGAAAATCCTAACCCTGTGTTAAGAGTAAGTAACCAATACATTCTTTTAGCAAATAATGTGAGTCAAGAGTTATTCTTAGTTGGAGAAGGGAGTAAAATTCCTAAGGGTTTACAGGAACACGTCAATAAGTCCTTTTCTGAGAACCTTAATTTAGAAATAGAGTTGAATGTTAAAGATCAAATTTATACTCTTTTCATTGTACCAATAAAAGATAGGGGATATGCAAATATTTATGGTATGAATATAACGGCTCGGAAAGAAGCTGAGGAAAGCTTGGAACGCTTTGTTTCAACGGTATCGCATGAATTACGAACTCCGATTTCGGTTTTAATTATGTCGCTTGATTTTTTAGATAATCATTCTGATTCTGTTACTCCAGATGTAATTAAAAAATTGGAAGAAGGGATCAAAAGAAATGTTTATCTTCTAAAAGAATTAGTTGAAGATATTTTAACGCTATCACGGATAGACGAGCGTAAAATAAGATTAAAGGAGGAAGAATACAATCTACTTACTATTATTAATGATATATTAACTTTAATGGAGCTTATTGGAAATGCAAAGAATATTACTTTTAGCGTAGAAATAGATAAAAACATTAAATTATATGGAGATAAAAAAAAAATTGACCAAATATTTCGTATATTTATCGATAACGCCGTAAAATATTCAAAGGAGAGTAATAAAATAGAGATTAGAGCTATTAATCATTACAAAGGGAAATATAATATAGATGGAAAAGACGGTGTTTTATTTCAGATTAAAGATTATGGAATAGGGATTTCAGAAGAAGATTTACCATCTATTTTCCAAAGATTTTTTAGATCTGAACAAGTAAGCGATATTCCAGGTACAGGCTTAGGTTTATCTATAGCGAAAGAGTTATTAAAACTTCACGGTGGCGAAGTATGGGCTCAAAGCGATTATGGTAAAGGATCAACTTTTTCTATTTTTCTACCGATAATTGAAAAAAGAATATAAACTAATTTCTCCTTATTCAATCCTAATAGATAATTAAAAAACAAAAATTCATTCAGATTTGATTTGAAACCTCTAATTCTTGTTGTTGAGGATAACATTGATTTGTTGTACAATTTAAATTTAATGTTAGAAACGAATAATTATAAAACAATTACAGCGAAAAACGGAAAATTAGCTCTAAAAATTCTTTCGGAACTTGAACAGATCCCTGATATTATCATTAGCGATATTATGATGCCTGAAATGGATGGTTATGAATTTTTTAGAGCGATTTCCAACGAACCACGATGGAATCGAATTCCTTTCGTGTTTCTTTCCGCTCGCACTACCCCTAAAGAGATTAGGCTTGGAAAGTTGCTAGGAGTAGACGATTATTTAACAAAACCTTTTGACGAAAAAGACTTGTTAGCTATAATATCTGGAAAAGTTTCCCGTATTAACAGAATAAACGCTTTAAATAACAAAATCGACGAGGTCTTTTCAACTATGAATCTTGAAATGAAGATGCCAGCTACTATTGACGAAGGAGAATTTATATGCTTATTGCTAACATTTTGGGACGACAAGTTTGGTCCTGAATTAAAATGTTATTACCCTGAAGAAAAGGATTCTTCCATATCCTTGAACGACATAGCAAATCAATTGTTTACGGTAGCAACTTCTATTTATGGTCACGACAAAATCACTAAAGCTGAGGGTGTTTTATTAAATATAGAAAATCTAAATAGTCGTGGATATCTTTTTTTTGATTCATATCCTGATAAAGAAGAAAGATTTGGAGAAAAACAATATATGATTGCAATTATCGCTCCATTAATTAACTATTTTCACACTCTAAAGATCAAAGATGTATTTACTGACTTATCCGATAAGATTAAAAATAAAATGAATTGGAACATCGAGGAATATTGGAAAAAAATTTACGATATTTTGTTGATAGAAACAACACTGATAGAATAGTAAAAAAAATTTTGCTACTTTTAGATATTTATTAAAGATGTTTGCTTAAAAGCGATATAATTCTGTTGAGAGATATTTTTCTCCTCCGTCAGGCATGAGTGCTACGATATTTTCTCCTTCTAAGAAATCTTTTGAAGCTTCGTGAATTGCTGCCCATGCGCAAGCGCCTGCTGAAATTCCAACGAATATACCTTCCAATCTAGCTAATTTTCTAGCTATCTCGATGGCATCATTGTAATCAACCGATATAATTTTGTCGTAAATTTTGACATTTAGCACCTCGGGGATAAATCCCGCCCCTATACCCTGAATTTTATGAGGCCCTGGTTTCCCACCTGATAGGATCGCAGAATCTTTAGGTTCTACTGCGTAAACCTTCATTCTCGCCCCAACCCTATCTTTTAATAGCTCACCGACTCCTGTTATTGTTCCTCCAGTTCCTATTCCAGCAACAAACCCATCCACTTGACCAGCTAAATCGTTAAATATCTCTATAGCCGTAGTTTTTCTGTGTATATTTGGGTTTGCTAGATTTTTAAATTGCTGAGGGATGAAAACCTTTCCTCTTTCTTTAGCTATTTCTTCCGCTTTTGAGATTGATCCTTTCATACCACCATCTTTTGGTGTTAAAACCACTTCAGCACCATAAGCTTTAAGAATTTGGACTCTCTCGATAGTTACGCTTTCTGGCATTACTAAAATTATTTTATATCCTTTTGACGCACACACGAGCGCTAAACCAATGCCTGTATTTCCAGAAGTAGGCTCTACGATGGTAGTATCTTTATCAATAAGACCTTCCTCTTCTGCTTTAAGTATCATGTTCATTCCAATTCTATCCTTAACGCTACCCCCAGGGTTAAAAGATTCCAATTTTACAAATATATTTGGCTTAACGCTTCCAGTGATTCTATTTAATTTCACTAAGGGTGTTTTCCCAATTGCTTCAATTATATTATTAAAATAATTTGCCATTAAATTCACCTTTATATTTCACAATCATTAGTCATTAAAAAGAATATCTACTTTATATTCCACTACCATTTTCTCCGTAATATATTTCGATATCGTCTTCTGTTGGTTTCGAACTATGAGGAAAATTTTTCTCTAATTCTTTGATTCTTTCATTTAAACTCGAGATAGCTATTGAAATTGGGTCGGGAAGTTCACCGTGGTGCAAATCAATTTTCCCGATTTTTTTTCCTTTTTTCGAAATAATTTTCGCAGGAACCCCTACGACTACACAATTTGAAGGTACATCGTTAACAACCACGGAATTCGCGCCAACTCTCACGTTATCTCCAAGAGTAACAGGTCCTAAAATCTTTGCGCCAGTACCAACAACAACATTATCACCTAAAGTGGGATGCCTTTTTTTTTGTTCCAAATTAGTACCCCCTAAAACTACGCCTGCGTAAATCGTTACATTATTTCCAATTTCAGCTGTTTCCCCTATAACTACTCCGGCTCCATGGTCTATAAAGAATTCGCTGCCAATTTCTGCACCTGGATGAATTTCTACGGCCGTTAGATCTCGTGCGATACCGGAAATATATCTAGGTATGTATGGTAGTCTTAATTTCCAGAAAAAATGCGCTATACGATATAGTAACACAGCTTTAATCCCTGGATAACTTGTTAATACTTCAATTAAGGTGCGTGCAGCGGGATCTTTATTAAACGCAGCATTCACATCTGAAACAAAGAAATTTAGGATACTTAGAAGATACTTGTTAATTTCACTGTAATCCAAATCATCCGTTTTAAATTCTAATTTTAACAAACAATCTGTGCATAGGGTCCTTCCATTTATTGATTTTAAACCCAACTTTTTGCCACAAGATAAACATTTAAGAAAATCATCCGTTTCCATTAAATTATCCCTCCCATTTTTTTGAGAATTTATTTATTCATACTTAACTAAAAAATCTGTTTTATCAAATATTTTATGTTTATGAATAATAAATTTTTAGAATAATCAAAATTTTATTAACTAGAGGTTTAAAAATGGAATTTGGCTATAGTGGCAAATTATTAAAAGTTAATTTATCAAATGATAAGATTAGCATAGAAAATCCCGAAGAAATATTCTTTAGGAAATATATTGGTGGACAAGGTTTTGTTGCGTATTATCTTCTAAAAGAATTAAAACCTAAAATAGATCCTCTTGGTCCCGAAAACAAGTTGATTTTTGCTACTGGTCCAATCACGGGCGTATCTATTGCAGGAACAGGGAGAATTAGTGTTGGTGCAAAATCACCCTTAACAAATGGATTCGGTGAAGCTGAAGTGGGGGGATATTGGGGGCCAGAGTTGAAAAAAGCTGGTTTCGATGCAATTATCATTGAGGGAAAAGCAAAAAGCCCAATTTTTATTTGGATAAAAAATGGAAATGTAGAAATAAGAGACGCTAGTCATATCTGGGGAAAAACAACCGGTGAAGCTCAAAAAATAATTAAAAAAGAATTAGGCGATAAACTTGTGCGTGTAAGTCAAATTGGCCCAGGAGGCGAGCATTTGGTGCGATATGCTTGTGTGATAAACGATCTTCGTAGCGCTGCGGGTCGAACGGGTATGGGAGCCGTCATGGGTTCTAAAAATATTAAAGCCGTAGTTGTAAGAGGTAATAAGAGACCTAAAGTAGCTAACAAGGAAAAATTAAGAGAAATAAGGAATTCTTTTAATAATGCCTACCTGAAATATTTTAAAGATTTTTTCTCGCATGGAACTGGTGGAGGTGTAATGGAAATGCTTGCTTCTATAGGGAACCTTCCAACTCGCAATTTTAAAGCAGGAGGAATTAGTAGTGCAAAGACTCTAGATCCACAAATTAACAAAGAAGAAATTAATCTAAAAATGGAAACCTGTTTTGCGTGTCCAATAAAATGCAAAAAGGTTGTACAAATTAAAGAACCGTGGGTAGTAGATCCAAAATATGGTGGTCCAGAATACGAGACACTTGCTGCTTTCGGCTCTAATTGTGGAATTTACGACCTTAAAGCAGTGTGTAAGGCTAATGAACTTTGTAATATGTACTCAATTGATACGATCTCTACTGGTATGAGCATTAGTTTTGCCATGGAGTGCTTCGAAAATAATATATTAAATGAGTTCGATACTGGAGGGATAATTTTAAAGTTTGGTAATTCCAAAGCCATGATTCAAATGATTGAAAAAATTGCTAAACGAGAAGGTTTAGGAGATATTTTGGCTGAGGGAGTAAAAAGAGCCGCCGAAAAAATTCAAAACGGAGCACAAAAATTCGCCATCCATGTGAAAGGTCAAGAACTTCCGATGCACGAACCACGCTTAAAGCAAGGAATGGGGCTAGGATACGCAATTTCACCAACAGGGGCAGAACACATGCTTAATCTCCACGATACAGTTATTGCAAATGAAGGTTCGATTGCTAATTTAAATACTTTTGGGATTTTAACACCACTCCGACTTGATGATTTGAGCGCAAAAAAGGTTCGAGCCTTAATATATCAGATGAATTGGTGTGCTTTAGGTAATGCTCTCGTAATGTGTTATTTCGTGCCGTGGAGTCCATTTGACCAAACAGAAATAGTTAGAGCAGTTACTGGTTGGAACACCTCAACTTTCGAATTGATGAAAGTAGGCGAGCGAATAATGAATATGACTCGAATTTTTAACTTAAGAGAAGGATTTACGAGTGATGACGATTGTTTACCAGATAGATTTTTCCAACCACACACTTCAGGAGCTCTAGCTGAAACACCTATCGATTTAGAAAACTTTAATGAAGCCAAAAAAATCTACTACGAAATGATGGGCTGGAACAAAAATGGCGTTCCTTCAAAAATAAAATTGGATGACCTCGACATTAGTTGGGCCAGTAGTTATTAAATAATTAAAAACTCATAATCTTTTCTACTCTCTAATTAAAAAAAGGATATTTATCTTAATTGTATGTATAATATGTAAATAAAAGAAGATTTAAATAAAAGAATCTTCACTTCAGTATTTGAAGAGTAATCACCAAATTTAGAGATTTTAAAAAAATATGTTCTTAGAGATGAAGAAATACGAATGATTACTGATGATAACAAGCGCGAAAATGTTAAAACTCAATTTCAAATATTTATGGAAATAGTTAGCGATTTGGTGATGATTATTGATCAAACAGAAGATTTCAAAATTGAGATAATTAACAATTGTTTGTTATTGGAAAGATTAGGATATGCTATAAGTGATTTAGTCGGAATATCGTTCCTAAAATTAGTATTTTCGGAAGATAAAAAAAAAGCAGTAAGATTTTTAAAAAAGGGGATCGACACTTTTGATAATATTCAAGAAATAAAGCTATTTTCAACGAAGGACGAAATAATTTGGGTGGAAATAAAAGCAAGAAAATTTACGGAAGAGGATAATAGCGAGAAAATCTTAATTATTCTAAAAGATATTTCAAAACAAAAAAAAATTGAAGGGAATTTAAGAGAAACTGAAGATAGATTTAAAAAAATAACAGAAACTATCCCAGAAATACGCTTTTGGAAATTATTTAATCCTAAAAAATATGAAGAGGCTTTACAGAGCAGCTATGAAATGCTACAGATGGTAATAGAAAATATCCCACAATATATTATATGGAAAGATATTGATTTGAGTTATCTCGGTTGTAACGATAATTTTTCAAAATTAATTGAGATTGAAAACCCTGAAAATATTATAGGAAAAACTGACGAAGAATTGCTTTTAGATAAGAATCAAATACAATTTAATAGAAAACAAGAAAGGAAAGTTATCAAATCTAATAAAGCTGTTTTTCATACTAATGAATCTTGGACCCTTAGAAACGGAGAAAAAATTTGGATAGATGTAAATAGAATTCCTTTGTTAAACTCTGATGGAAATGTTGCCGGACTTTTAATTACATTTGAAGACATTACCGAACGGAAGCACGCTGAAGAAAATTTGCGTAAACAACATGAGAGGTTAGAACGTATAATGGAAACTAATCCCGCGGGGATCTTATCTGTTAATAAAAACGGCCATATTATATATATTAATTCTCAAGCCGAAAAAGTCTTACATTATCCTAAAGAAGAATTATTAAAAAAAACATTAATAACCACTAAATTTAAATTTTTTAACTCAGAAGGCAATCTTATTCCTAAGAATGAGCTACCTTTTCAGATTATTACGAAAACGAAAAAACCATTATTTGATTATCACGCAACTTTTAATTCATTTAAGAATGAAAATATTCTACTTTCTATCAATGGTACTCCTTTATTAAAGAGTAACGGAGAAATCGAAAATATAATTTTTACAGTAGAGGATATTACTGAAAAAGAATTAGCTGAAAAAATGATTAAAGCCTCAGAAGAAAAATATAAGGACTTATTAGAGACTTCAACAATTGGTATTTTAGAAATAGAACTGGAAAACAATAGTGTTTCTTACATTAATCCAAAATTATTAGAATTTATTGGGTATCAAGATGTTGACTATGTCAACAAAAAATTGATGGGTGAAATAATTCATCCGGACGATCTGCTAAAATTATTAAATTCAGAAGAAGGAAAGGATATCGAATTTAGAATCGTGACTAATAAAGGAAAAATAAAATGGTTACAAGGAAAAAGATTAAATCAATACGACGACAAGGATAATCTAATTAGCTTCAGATTATGGTTAGAAGACGTAACTGAAAAAAAGATATATGAAGAATTGATTTATGAGTTAAATATTAATTTTTTAAACTACACAACGGACATACAACAAAATATTGAATTATTGCTAAAAACTTGCTTAAAATTACTTAATGGTGATATTGTATTATACATCACTAAAAGCGAACTTGAGGAAAAAGAGCAATATAGGGTAATGAGTAGTAAAGGAGACATCACAATTTATACTTCGGAAGAATTTACGAGAGATTTGTTTGTAAGCGAATTATTTAAAGAAAATCACGACTTTACTCAAGAATTCTTTGAGATCCAAAAAACGGAGTATGCCAAATCTGATCGTTATATAATTGAAAATGGGATAAAAGCTTGTTATGGTAAATTAATTCTATCTGGAAACGATTTAAATAGTTTACTCTGCGTTTTGTTTCAACAAAATCCAACTATTACCAACCAAAATAAATTAGTATTATTTTTAATATGCGATGCTCTCGAAATAGAGCAAAGAAGGTGGGAATCTCAACAACATTTAGAAGAACAAAACCGAATGCTAAGCGAAATAAATAAATTAAAAAGCGATTTGTTTTCAAGAACTTCGCACGAATTAAAAACTCCTTTAATTTCCATTAAAGGATTTACCGAATTATTGTTAAAACTACACTCATATAAGTTGGACAGCGATGTTATTTCGATTTTAGAAGAAATCAAGAACGGTAGTATGCGTCTTGAGGACTACATTAACTCACTTGTCGAAAGTTCCCAATTAGATCAAGGGCTATTGAAATTAAAAAAAAAAAAAGAGAATCTTACATTTTTAATCAAGTATTGCGTTAAGCAATTACAAGGTATGGCCAAATTAAGAGAACAGGAGGTAAAACTAAATATTAGTGATAATATATATGCAAATTTTGATAAAGAGAAAATTTACGAAGTTATCACCAATTTATTGATAAATGCGATTAAGTACACGCCTATTGGAGGTACAATTACAATTGATTCTCATCAAAAAAACCATCACTATATAATTTCGATAAAAGACACCGGCATTGGATTAACTAAAAAAGAAATAGCGCAACTTTTTAGGCAGTTTGGTAAAATAGAAAGATACGGCCAAGGATGGGACGTAGGTATCGAAGGGACAGGATTAGGATTATACATTTCGAAAGAATTAATTAACCTTCACGACGGGAAAATATGGGCCGAATCAGCAGGCCGGAACAAAGGTTCCACATTCTATTTTTCTTTGCCGATATAAAAAAATTAAATTATTGGACCCCATATTTTTTATTAACAGCCCCTTTCTTACTTAATTAAATAGAATTGAGAAAAACATAACTTTGTTTTTATCAAAAAACTATAGGTGATACTCATAAGTAACAATGGTAAAGAAAGGGGATTTGAAACATTAGATGTAGTAAAAAAATATTTCCAAAAGATATTCACTGTAATGTCTAAAGATGTTAGAGAACAATTGATGAATTTAAACCTATCAAAAGGCGAATTAAAAGAAGTAAAAAAAGAATTAGTTTTCTTACCTTACGAAAAACAGAAAGAATACTTAAACGAATTATCTAAGAAAAAATAAAGCTGAAATAAATTGACAAAAGACAAAAAAAATGCCTTGTATTGGTCCGAATTAGGAATGACCTATTTTAAAGCAGGAGATTACCGAAAGGCAATAGAGTGTTTTGAAAGAGCAGTAAAAATTAACCCGTTAAGTAGCGTTTCCTGGAGTAACATGGGAGTTGCTTATGAAAAATTAGAAATTTTCGATAAAGAACGAGAATGCTGCAAAAAAGCAGTGAGGATCGATCCTCTGGATAATTGGGCGTGGTATAATTTAGGAGTAGCGTATGAAAAATTAGGTAATTCTCAAGATTCGATTTTGAGCTATAAAGAAGCCATTAAAATAAACCCGCAGGATAGTACTACTTGGTTTAATTTAGGGCGATTATTAAAGTCGTTAGGTGATTTTAAGAAAGCAATGCAATGTTTTGCTGAAGTCCTTAAAATTGACCCAGCAAATATTGAAGCTGAAAAACTCTTAAGTAATTTAAAAAGAGATAAAATTTAGAAAAAATCATAAGAACGAGTAATTCGTTTCCTTTTTTAGGCTTCTTTTAAGTTGTTCCATCGTTTTATCTTTTTCTTCGAGAATTTTTTGATTTATTTATTTTATTCTTAAATATTTTTACAATTTTGTCGAAAGCGTTAGGTAGGTTTTTACTGAAAAAATTCTAGGGTTTTTTCAAAAAGTTAAACAAAAAAAGGCAAATTTTATCGAATTAAAAATGGTTTCTCTAATGTTGTGTAAGGCTATACCCAACCTTCTTTATTTAAAATCGTCACTTATATAATGTTAACCGAATATTTAAATATGTTATTTTGTTTGATAAAAAATTGAAGAGTAATGTTTATACCTAATACTGCAAACTTTAAAGAAAAGAGAGATTTTATTAAAAAATTTATAGATTTTGACAAGGATACCAATATCTTATACAATAATATATATTTAAATAATTACAAAATTGTTATTAAAATCCCCTTAGACCAAAAAGAAAAATATCAACCAGAAATAAAAATTGAAAAATTTAGCCTTGTTAATGATGTCTATTTGACCTCATATTAGGAGAATTATGAATTTTCAATTTTCTTGATATAATTGTATGAATTTGAATAAATTTCTTAATTCTGATAAGAATAAACAAGTCTATTAAAATAATATAAAGAAATAAAAATCGAAAAGTTTGGCATTCCAAGATATACAATTTTACTCACTTACGAAAATGCTTAAGGAAATTAAGAATTTGAAATATATCTTTTATAAATAAGAATTTAAATTTAACTGAGAGAAAGAAAATATGAATAACACTAAAGAGCAACTAATATATTGGAAACAAAATACGGAAAGAAATTATTATTGTTGTTCGAAATATGGCTACTTATTTCATAGTTATAATGAGCTAAGAGATTTTAGCAATAATAATGATTATTTTTCTTTAGATAATGAATAGTAAAATTAATTAATTTTATTTATTTCTATTTTTTCAATGATTTTATCATCTAAGTTTTTCATTTGTGTGTGTGAATTGCAATTTCTTTCAATAAATTCTTCTAACTTTAATATAATAAGTTTTATTTTTAAATATTTTTACAATTCTGTCGAAAGCGTTTAGTAGGTTTTCGATGAAAAAATTCTATATTTTTTTTTGTTAAGTTAAACAAAAAAAGGCAAATTTTATCGAATTAACCTAATTTTCTTGCGAATTATTCCACTTAAAAAACATTTAGATATTGCAATTAATTAATACTCTCATTTTAATTACCAAATTCAATAATAAATTTTTTATTAAAAAGTTCTTTTCACTTCTTAATATTATAAATTAAAATTGTTTGATCAAACAATCAAAAAAGTAAAATCTGAACTTTTTTACGCAATTACTAATCAATTTTAAAACTATAAAAGAGACTTGTATTTATAATGAGCGATAATATAGAAAAGTATATCAAACGTAAAGTTTTTAAAAGCTCGAGTTCTAGAATTGCTCAAAAATTTGTTGACGTTGGATTAGAAAAGTTAAGGGCATGTATTAATTGTGGAACTTGCACAGCTTCATGCCCATCTGGACGACGCACAGCATTTCGAACACGCTCTGCGCTCAGGCGCGCGCTATCGGGAGATGAGTCGGTATTAAGTGATATTGACATTTGGCTTTGTAGTACTTGTTATTACTGCTATGAGCGATGCCCACGAGACATACCTGTAACTGATATGATTATAAAGCTTAGAAACATTGCGGTTGAAGAAGGATATATATTAGATAATCACTTTACTTTGGCCAGTGATATTTTTTATAAAACAGGTCATGGGGTACCAGCTAATGGTGAAAACAACAAAAAATGGCGAGATTTACGAGAATCATATGGTTTACCAGCACTACCTCCAACGGTTCATTCTTATCCAGAAGCGGTAAAAGAATGTCAATTTTTAATGGATGAAGTTGGTTTCAGAGCTTTACTGGATAACGCGAGAGAGTTAAAGGATAAAAGAATGCTAGCAGAAGAAAAAAAAGAAAAGGAAGGTAAATAAAGTGAGCGAACAAAAAAATTGGAGATACGCTTTTTTTTTAGGATGCGTTATTCCAAATAGGTATCCAATGATAGAACGTAGCATACGCGATGTTTTCGAAGAGCTAGGAGCAGAACTATTGGACATGCCTGGAGCGTCGTGTTGTCCCGCCCCGGGAGTATTTAGGGGGTTTCATATCCCTACTTGGTTCGTTATTGCTGCTCGTAATATAGCAATAGCAGAAGATTTGGGCGTAAGCCCAATAACCGGGTGTAATGGGTGTTACGGTACGCTACGCGACGCTTGGTGGGACTTAGAACATGACAAAGAAGAAAAAAAACAAGTAAACAAACTCCTTGCTAAAGTAAGTAAAGAGTATACCGGTAAATTCGAGCCAAAACACATCATGCAAGCTTTATACTTAGATATGGGAAAAGAATACGTCAGAGGTTTTATTAAGCACAAATTTAAGGATTTAAAAGTTGCAGTGCATTACGGATGTCACATCGTTAAACCTAGCGATAAACGTCCTTGGAATGGAGAATACGAAAATCCTACTTTCCTTGACGAGATAGTTGAGCTTACAGGGGCAACGAGTATTGATTATAAGGAAAAGTTTATGTGTTGTGGTGCTGGTGGAGCCGTCAGAACGGCCGTGAAAGAAGTAGCTGCCGATTTTACGCGTGAGAAACTGGTTAACATGCGAGAGGCGGGCGCAGATATCATAATAAATTGTTGTCCCTTCTGTCACCTTCAATTAGACCTCGGACAGGTCGAGGTTAATAATTTCTATAAGGACATAATCGGTGAACCGTTCCATATTCCTGTAATTTATATTACGCAGTTGTTAGGAGTCGCCATGGGAATGGATCCTAGTAGACTTGGACTCGTAAAGAACCACGATTTAAAAGGAGTGAGCCCATTTATTTCCATACAACCCTTTTTAGACATAATAAAGGAGCAATTAATTTAGGAGGAATGCAAAAATGACTGAAAGTGAAAAGAAAATAAAAGTTACGAGAAAAACAAGACCTAAAGTTGGAGTTTATGTATGCCATTGTGGGATTAATATTGCTGGTGTGATTGATGTATACGCACTAAAAGACTACGCATTAACACTTCCCGATGTGGTGTTAGCACGCGAATATAAATTTATGTGTTCAGATAACGGTCAAAATATTATTAAAGAGGATATTGAAGCTGGTTTAATCAATCGTGTAGTTGTTGCTGCATGTTCCCCTAGAATGCACGAACCAACATTTAGATTGGTTTGCAAGGAAGCTGGGCTGAATGAATTTTTATTCGAACAAGCGAATATTCGAGAACACGCTACTTGGGTAAACATGAATGACACTGAAGGTGCTTATCAAATTGCTCAAGACCATATCAGAATGGCAGTTGCTAAAGCAAGGATGCTATTACCTTTAGACGTTCAAAAAGTAAGTGTAGAACCTTCATGCTTAATTATTGGGGGGGGAATTGCTGGAATGAATTCCGCTATAGACTTAGCCAAAGAAGGGTATAAAGTTTATCTTGTCGAAAGAACTCCAACTATTGGTGGCCACATGGCCCAACTTGATAAAACATTCCCGACTATGGACTGCTCGGCTTGTATTATCACCCCACGGATGGTTGATGTTGCCCGAGAAAAAAACATCGAACTTCTTACTTATTCGGAGGTTGTAGATGTCGCCGGTTATGTTGGTAATTTTGAAGTTACCATAATGAAAAAACCACATTACGTCGATCAAGAAGCTTGTACAGGGTGCGGTGCTTGCGTTGAAACTTGCCCAGTATCAGTTGGTAATGAATTTGAACTTGGATTAGCCCCTAGAAAAGCTATATATATTCCGTTTCCACAAGCGGTACCAGGAGAATACACTATTGATATGGATAGTTGTATTCAATGCGGAATTTGCGCGCGTCCCGAGGTGTGTGAACCAGACGCAATTAGATATGACGATAAACCAGAATATCTTAAAGTAAAGGTAGGCACTATTATTATTGCTACAGGATGGGATCCTTACGATCCAACTCCACTAAAGCAATACGGATATGGCAGATATCCTAACGTTATCACAGCGTTTCAGATGGAACGGCTATTAAGTTCATATGGGCCTGTATTAGGAAAACCAGTTAGACCTTCAGATCTCAAAGCCCCGCACAGTATTGCTTTTCTTCAGTGTGTTGGAAGCAGAAACTTTAGAGAAGGTGGAAATAAATATTGTTCTAGAGTTTGTTGCATGTATGCCACAAAACAAGCGAGACAATACAAAGAAAAACATCCAGAAAGCGAAGTCTATATATTTTACATAGATGTACGAGCGTTTGGAAGGGGATACGAAGAGTTTTACGAATCTGCAGCAGAAAACTACGGAATAAATTATATTAGAGGCCGAATTGGTGAAGTTTGGGAAGATAAAAATCATAACATTGTAATTAGAGCTGAAGACACTTTATTGCAAACACCAATCGAATTAACGGTCGACATGTTTATTTTATCTATTGGGTTAGAAGCTATGGCAGACGCAGACAAAGTCTCTTCTTTATTAAGCGTTCAGCGATCCGAAGATGGATTCTTTATGGAAGCTCATCCAAAACTTAGACCCGTAGATACGTTAACTGATGGTATTTTTATTGCAGGCGTCGCACAAGGACCGAAAGATATCCCTGACACTGTAGCTCAAGCAAAAGGAGCAGCTTCAAGCGCATCAGCGTTAATGGCGCAAGGAGAAGTCGAAATTGAACCATATTACGCCGTTGTATTGGATCACTTATGTTCAGGCTGTAGAACTTGTCAATCTCTATGCCCATTTGGAGCTATAGATTTTGACGAATTTAAAAAGATTGCCGTTGTGAATTCAGCTCTTTGTAAAGGATGTGGAACTTGCGTGTCTGCATGCCCTTCTGGAGCCATGGTACAAAATCATTTTACTAATATTCAACTCAATTCGATAATTAATTTTGCAGTAAAAAAACCTCCTATTGAAAATGGAGGAAAATAATTATAAATTGTTTATATTTTTTTAATTCTTACTACTTTTATTATATTGAGACATGATAAAGAACATTATTTTCGATTTAGGAAATGTTCTACTGAAATTCAAACCCGAGGAATTCTTATTACAGTTTATGAGCGATAAAGAATATATTAATAAATTCGTTCCAAAGATCACTCGCAGTAAACTGTGGTTAGATTTGGATAGGGGTTTCGAATCGTTAGAAAACGCGGAAATATTATTTTTATCTAAATATCCTAAAGAAAAAGAGCTTATTTCGCTATTTTTTAATCATTGGATGGAAATGCTTACTCCAATTGAGGAAAATATTAATATTTTATTGGATTTAAGCAAGTCAGGATATAAAACCTATATTTTGTCAAATTTCATTAAAGAAGCGTTTAAATTTGTAAAAGATAAATTCGATTTTTTTAAGTTATTCGATGGTCAAATAATTTCTGGAGAAGAAAAAGTTATTAAACCAGAGAAAGCGATTTACGAATCTTTACTTAAACGCTACCAATTAATTCCAGAAGAAAGTTTATTTATCGACGATATCTTGTTTTTTTTGAAGCCAGCAAAAAAGCTAGGAATATATACTATTTGGAATCGCCCTCATACGGATTTACGCAAAGAATTAAAAAAATTTAATATTGTGGTCTGAATAATTACAACTCTTTTTTAATGCAATTTTTATTCAGATAAAAGACATTAAGTATTAGTAGACTAAAAACATACAAAAAACTTTAATTTACTTATGATAGATAGTTGGCTCTCTAAAACAAAATTTAAAGAAACTTACGAGAAGTTTGTAAAGAATGTCTTTCTTGGGAAAATATCTGCTAATCAACTTACTATTCTTGGATTGGTTTTTGGTTTAGTAAGCTCATTTTTGATATACATTAGCGGTATTTTCTTTGTATTAGCAATAACATTTATGGTATGTTCCGCAATTGTTATGACCGTTTCTTTTTTTATTGATACCCTTGATGGTTCTATAGCAAGATTAGAGGGTCCTACTATCTTTGGAGGGATTTTAGATATATTTTGCGATCGGCTCGTTGAGATTTCCATAATAATCGCGATAGTAACAACAGACCCTACGAATCTAATTTGGCCGGGATTGTTTTCTTTAGCCGCCATCGTTTTGTGTATTTCTATGTTTCTTGTTGTAGGAGGAATTATTAAAAGAGACAATTTAGAAAGTAATTCAAAAGTAATCACATATCAAAGTGGATTGATGGAGCGATCTGAAACCTTTTTCTTTTTATTAGCTTTAATTGTCTTAATCCCGTGGCGTTTGATTATATTGTGGATTTTTACAGTTTTAGTATTCCTCACAGCGCTATTAAGGTTGAGAGACGCATACAAAATCTTTAATTCATAAATGTTAGTACATTTCATATTTAGTTCGTGTTATATCCTAAAAATTTTATTGAAAAAATTAAACTTATAAATAGAAAAAAAATAATTTTACTATTGATATATCATTTTATTATTGTTTTTTCCTAGCTAAACTAAATTTGTAGAAATGTTCGATTATAATTCATTTACAGAGAAAACTATAGTTTCTCGATTAAAAGAAATTAGTAAGTCTAAATATGGTTTAATCAGCATAAATTATATCTTAATAAAATGTCGAATGGAGGATTTATTTACTTTAATTAAAAATTATGGAATTTTGCTTCCTGATAAATCTTTTATTACTCGTTTTGAATACATAACACTGATTGCTTTGCACTTGACAAAAATGTATTATACTACCGATATTCAGAAAAAGTACGAAGATCCGTTAGAATACATAGGATATGCGATATTAAACGAAGATATTTTTACTAAATATCTAATTAACCTCGACTTTATAGTTAAACAAGATCTAATTGATACATTTGCGGACTTATATGCAGATTTAGGAGTTACAGTATATAATACTGATTCCATTACACCTAAAATGGATATGTATTCAGTAAGGAAAAAATCAATTCTCAGAACAGAATCGATATTTGCAATGACTGGTTTTGATATGAACGAACAATCTTATTTAGAAATAAAAAAATTGATTGAGAAAGCCAATTCAGTTGCACATGGAAGTGTTTTTGTTACCACCCCTACTGGTGTTCTTAAAATTGGATTAAGAAAATTAATATATGATATGAGTAATCTAAACTGTCAACTTTACGTAATCGACCCCTCAAGGAAGATAATTTATGGTCTTACAAAAAGCAAGAAAAATGAAGCACAAGATGATGAATTGAAAGAAAAATTAGTTCGAAAACTTCCTAGAGCGCCCATGAGAGCGCCTTCTTATGTTTTAGAACTATCAGACTATTATTTTAATGAGTCAAACTCATATGATCCGATTGATTTTAGGCTTTTTGATATTTACGACGATGTAGAACATAATAAAATGTTACTTAAGGAAGAAGATCCTCCTAAATATGCAGAAGTGTTTAGGGATTTGATTATTATGGAAATAACTTCTGGAACGCCAATTATTTCTTACGCAAGTGATAATTTTAAAGAGCTAGCTTTAGCATCAGGATTTTTAGCAGCTATGGATTCCTTTATTACACAAATTGGAGGCTCAAAAATGGAAGAAATTAATTATAAAGGGTCTTATGTCCAAGCAGCTTACGGAAAATCTACAAAATTAGCTTGTTTTTTGTCTATCCCGGCAGACAAAAGTTTAAAGGAGAGATTAAAACATCTAATAAGATTATTCGAAGAAAGGTATGAAGATGAGATTGAAAAATTTAAGTTATCAGGTAATACCGCATTATTTGACAGTCGTGAAATAATTTATCTAATAAAAGAAATTATAGACATTTAAAAGAACATTTCAACAACTAATTCACAATTTCTGCTATTTTTAGTTTATTATAAAAATATTTTAAAATTCAAAAGATATTATATCACTAATG
>Ga0209345_10001880_pt1 | contig 24293 bp, 24 predicted proteins | sample Cruoilmetagenom7_FD_187294 | JGI IMG/M metagenome (GOLD analysis project Ga0209345, IMG submission 187294) | Oil polluted marine microbial communities from Coal Oil Point, Santa Barbara, California, USA - Sample 7 (SPAdes) (version 2) | ecosystem: Environmental > Aquatic > Marine > Oil seeps ...
GGGTATTTGCAACGATATTTCCATTTGAATCTTGTGATGGGAGCAAAGGGTACTTATCTTGTAGAAGAAAAGCTAGTCGTGAAGAGATTGAAGAACATGAGGCTTTATACAAGCAATGGAAAGCCAACGAATAGTTATTTTTTCTCCCACATTGTTCCTGTTGGAGTATCCATAAGTGATATTCCCATATCGGTTAGTTCCTCTCTTATCTTATCTGAGCGTTCAAAATCTTTATTTTGTTTTGCTTCTATTCTATCATTGATAAGTTTTTCAATACTCTTTTTTTCATTTTCTGTAATTCCAAATTGAAAATATTCAAAACTATCCTGCTCAGCAATTCCTAATAGTGATGAAATAAACTCAATCGTTGCCATAAATTCTTTTTTAAGTGTTTTGTCTTTTGGATTTTTATTAAGGTTTTCATTTACTGAAGATATATACTCATCTAAAACTGCCATCGCTTTTGAGGTATTCATATCATCATTTAAAGACTCTAATAGTTGTTTTTTTATCTCTTTATTTGCAATACTTGCAGTTGTCCCATAAACTCTTTTTTTTACTCTGTAAAGTTTATCAAGTCTTTTTTTAGAACTAAGTAAATCTTCTTCATTAAAACTCAAATCAGATTTATAATGAGTATTAAGCATATAAAATCGGATAACTTCACCATCGTAATTTTTTAAAGCATCTTTGAGAAAAAAACTATTTCCAAGAGATTTGGACATTTTTTCACCGTCGATATTTACAAAACCATTGTGCATCCAATATTTTGCTAACTCTTGAGAAGTACAACATCTTGTTTGACTTGCTTCATTTTCATGGTGGGGAAAAAGCAAATCAGCTCCCCCTCCATGAATATCAATAGCATAAGGTAAGTTGTGATTTGCAAGATGTTTATCAATCATAGCACTACATTCAAGGTGCCATCCAGGTCTTCCATATCCAAAATTTGTTTTATATCCAACTTCATTAGAAGGAAAAAATTTCCAAAGTGCAAAATCTTTTTGATCTTTTTTATTGTTGTTTGAGTGTACTCTTGCTTGTGAGTTTTCATCACTAGCTCTATGTGAAAGTTCTCCATAGTGTGAATCTTTTGAAGTATCAAGATAAACACCATCTTCTAAAATATAGGCATTTTTACTATCTAAAAGTTTTTGACACATATTTTGCATGGCATCAATATTTTTTGTAGCATAAGGTTCAAGTGTATTTGGTAATATATGAAGTTTTTCCATATCTTTTTTATAGCTATCAATATAATATGTGGTAATCTCTTCTAAAGACTTACCCGTTTGTTCCATCTTTTTGATAATCTTATCATCAATATCTGTAAAGTTTTTAGCCATAGTTACTTCATAACCATTGGCTTTAAAAACTCTATGTAAAATATCAAAAACTATAGCACTTCTAGCATGTCCTAAGTGAGCATTATCATATACCGTTGGTCCACATACATAGATAGTAACTTTTCCCATCTCTTGAGGTACAAACAATACTTTCTTTTTTTGCACACTATCAAAAAGGTATATATCTGATATTTCTGACATTAGTTAAATAGTGCCTCTAAGTTTGATGTATCTGTTGATTTTTCACCTGTAGTATCAACACCATCAGCAGCTGTTGCTTTTGTACCATCTTCTAAAACATTCAATTCTATTTCACATTTTGTTAGCATGGAAGCTAGTCTAATATTTAAACCAACTTTACCAATAGCTCTACTTTTTTGGTCTTCAGCAATAGTTACTATAGCTTTATCTTTCCCTTTTTCTCCAGCACCAACTTCTATTTTTACACTTTTTACTATTGCTGGGCTTAGTGCTCGACTAACGAACATCTCTTTTATTGGAGTGTACTCAATACAATCTATATTTTCACCATTAAGTTGTTGGCTTACTGCATTAATTCGGACACCTTTAACACCAACGATTGCACCAATTGGATCAATATTTACCTCAGTTGTAGAAAGAGCTATTTTAGCTCTGCTACCTGGGATTCTTGCTGTGTTTTCAATAATAATTTTTTTATCATGTAATTCAGGTACTTCAAGAGTAAGTAAACTTTCCAAAAATTTTGGACTTGTTCTTGAAACTTCCACTATAAGACCGTGTTGTTTATCAATATTTACACCTTTTATAACAGCTTTTAAAGAATCTCCAACTTTAAAAGATTCTCCTTTGATTCTATTTTTTCTAGGTAATATTCCTTTTACTTCACCTATTTCAATAAATGTATTATCATTTTGATCAACTTGTGTCACTATACTTGTAATTGTGTCACCTACTTGATCATTGTATTTATTATATAAATTATCTTCAATAAATCTTTGAAGTTTATATTCTAGGTTACTAAAAAGAATTGTTGCTGCATTTCTTCCCATAGATTCAAATTCTAAATCATAATTTAAAAAGTCACCAATTTCTAGGTCTGGATCAATCTCTTTTGCTTCATCAATAGGTAAAAAGTTTTCTGGGTTAATAAGTCTCCCCTCAACTCCATTTTCTTTTTCCCAATCATTTTGTTCTTCTCTAGCATCACCTGAAAGTCTTTTATCATCATTTGATACAACTTCAATTTTTTGTGATAGCTTTAACGTTTTATTTGTTCTATCAATATCTGCTTCATATAATAAGCTATCATCTTGCATCTTTTGAGCAGTTTTTATAAGCGACTCTTTGAGTGCATTTTCTACATCGCTCACTTTTAAACCTTTTTCATAAGCAATTGAGTCTATAATATCTATAATTTTTTCCATAATTTTATCCCTATATTTTTACTTTTTTAACAATGCAATGTTTTATGATTTATATTTGCTTTGTAGAGTGCTATTTTAACTTAAGTTTTCTTTAATTATTCTTTGATGTAGAATTTTTAAAAATTTGATAGATTGTAATTGATGTAATCTTTACCTATAGTAAAGGCTATCTGAAAATGTGAGGAAGTTTAAACTCCACTCATATCCATAAGTTTTGCTTGATGATCAGCGATTAATGGATCTATTATCTCTTCAAGAAATCCATCATTCATAATTACATCAAGTCTATAGAGTGTTAAGTTGATTCTATGATCACTTATACGACCTTGAGGGTAGTTGTAAGTTCTAATTCTACTACTTCTATCACCAGTACCAACTTGAGCTTTTCTATCTGCACCCGCAACTTCCATTCTCTCTTGTTCTTGTAAATCATAAAGTCTAGCTTTTAAAACTTTCATAGCTTTTTCTCTATTTTTATGTTGAGACTTTTGATCTTGGTTTGTTACAACAAGACCTGTTGGAATATGTGTAATTCTAATAGCACTATCTGTTGTATTAACAGATTGTCCACCACAACCACTAGAACGCATAGTATCTATTTTTAAATCTTCTGCTTTTATATCTATTTCAATATCATCAACTTCAGGAATAACTGCAACTGTAATAGCACTTGTATGTACTCTTCCTTGTGATTCTGTTGCTGGAACTCTTTGAACTCTATGAACACCTGATTCAAATTTCATTTTGCTATAAACAGATTCCCCTTTTACAAGAAAAATCATCTCTTTATATCCACCAGACTCAGATTCACTACTACTCATAATCTCAGTTTTCCAACCTTGATTTTCAGCAAACCGTATATATGTTCTAAATAAATCTGCTACAAATAGTGCAGCTTCATCTCCACCAGTTCCAGCGCGAAGTTCTATATAGATATTTTTGTCATCATTTGGATCTTTTGGTAAAAGAAGTAATTTAATTTCTTCTTCTAACTTAGGTTTTCGTGCCTCTAGCTCTTTTAACTCTTCTTTTGCCAATTCCCCAAGTTCTTCATCACCTAGAAGCATTTTGTTATCTTCAATATCAGAAATGATTTGATTATATTCACGTGCTGCATCTACAACTTTAGATATACTTGATTGCTCTTTTGATAAGGCGGTCATTTTTTTAATATCACTAAGAATAGTATCTGATACTAAAAGTTCATTTATCTCTTCATATCTATCAATAAAATGTTGTAGTTTGTCTTGTAACATAAAAATACCTAAGTGTGGATTTGTTGTAAAATAGAGAAAAGTAAACTAGTTATACTTTAAGGTATTCCTAGTTTAAAATTAAATTTGTCTTATAAAGCGTTAACTTTAGTTTGTAATCTACTTACTTTTCTTGCTGCAGTAGCTTTTTTAAGAATGTTTTTGCTTACACAGTGGTGAAGATATTTATTTGCATCTTTCATTGCTGTTGTTGCAGTTTCTTTGTCATTTGCTTCTACTGCACTTATAACTGCTTTAGTAACATTTTTGATTCTTGCTTTAAAAAATCTGTTTCTTTCAGTTTTTACGATAGTTTGTTTTGCTCTCTTTGCAGCTGATTTATGGTTTGCCATAGCTGTTATCCCTTGTTATAAAAAATTTAGTTTGGAATAATACTTAAGATGTTCTTAAAGAAAGCTTTAGCCCAAATCCTGACATGGAATTATTAGGGTTTAGTAAAAAGATTCTAGGATTTTTATTTTGTTTATATTTGAAAAAGTCTTTAAAAAGTATTATTATAAAGAATTTTACAAGAGTTATTAAGCTAGACTTATAATATATATAAAAGTATGGGGATGTGTTATGCCTAAGATGAATTTTGCAAAGAAAAAAAGTAAACAAGGCACCAATGGTAGTTGTAAAGTCTTAATTGTAGATGATGAACCAGAGGTGCATACTGTTACGAAGTCGGTATTACGTGATTTAGTTTTTGAAAATAAAAAAATTGAATTTCTTAGTGCATATAATGGGAAAGAAGCGATTAAAGTTTTGAGTGAAAATTCAAATATTGCTTTGGTACTTCTTGATGTTGTAATGGAAACAGATGATGCTGGTTTAATTGTTGTTCAAAAAATACGAGAAGATCTTGGTAATAAAAATGTACGAATAGTTCTACGAACAGGACAGCCTGGTAGTGCTCCAGAGAAAGAAGTTATTGATAATTATGATATCAACGATTACAAAGAAAAAACAGAACTAACTTCGACAAAACTTTATACTACCATTATGGCATCTTTACGCTCTTATAGAGACTTGAATATTATAGAACGAAATAAACAAGGATTGCAAAAGATTATTATTGCATCAAAATCTATTTTTCAAGTAAAATCATTGATTTTATTTACAGAAGGTGTTTTGGAACAACTTGTCTCTATTTTAAATCTAGGAGATGCCTTTTCTCCACCAAAAGCTAGTGATGCTTTTTTTGCTACTTTAAAAGAGGGTAATTTTCAATTACTTGCAACAACTGGAAAATTTAAAGATGAGAATGATTTTAATGTCATTACCCCCAAAGCAATAGAGTATCTCAATAAAGCCTATGTGTTAAAAAAGAGTTTTTTTGAAGATGATTATTATGTTGGGTATTTTAAATCTAAAAATAATAAAGTTATATTTCTCTACCTTGAAGGGTGTAAGAAACTTGATAAATCAGATCAAGATTTTTTAAATATTTTTTCTACAAATATTTCTATAGCATTTGAAAATATATGTCTGAATGATGAAATAATTGAAACACAAAAAGAGATAGTAGAAAGACTTGGAGGAGTTATAGAAAATAGATGTAGTTCTACAGCAGAGCATGTTAATAGAGTTGCTCAAGTTTCTTATATACTTGCAAAAGAGTATGGGTTAAGTGAAGAGGAAGCTTATAAGCTTAAACTAGCAAGTCCTATGCATGATATAGGAAAAATCGGTATAAAAGATGATGTTTTACTAAAACCAGGGAAACTCACTAAAGAGGAATTTGAACAAATTAAAAAGCATGTTACAATAGGACAAGAGATTCTTGCAAATACACATAGAGAAATTCTTAAAATTGCAGAAATTATTGTTTCTGAACACCATGAAAAATATGATGGAACAGGATACCCAAAAGGATTATTGGGAAAAAATATTCATATATATGGGAGAATTACAGCAGTTGCTGATGTTTTTGATGCATTATCTCATAAAAGAGTTTATAAAGATGCTTGGGAGTTTGATAAAATACTTGAGTATTTTCAAAAAGAACGTGGAAAACATTTCGACCCTGAACTTGTAGATATATTTTTTAATAATCTTGATAAGATAAAATCGATTTATGAAACTTAAAAATATTATTACAAAACTTTATCTTTCTTTGGGATTAATTGTTGGTATATCTCTTGTTATCTTGTTATTTTCACATTATGCAACAGCAAGTTTTAAACAAAATAACAAAAAAAGAATTGATATTAATAATAAAATTATATTTTTTGAATCTACATTAGGTGCACATGAAAGTTATGTGAAAGATATCTTAAACAGTATAGTGTATCAAACAAAATTTGTAAGAAAGATAGATTATAATAAATGTGCTTTTGGAAAGTGGTACAATAAAATTGTTGATTCAAATGAATTTAAACAGTTTCCTAAAAATGTCAAACTAGGGATATTAAGTATAGACTATGGACACAAGGTATTACATAAAGCGGGAGATATAATACAAAATGAATATATCCCATTAGATAAACAACTCAAAGACAAACTTATGTATCTAAAAATTGAACATATTCAATTTCAGGTTTATATCGAAAAACAAATAGATGCAAAAAATCTTATAACAAGAGGGCTTAAACATACTAATTGTAAATATGGTGTATGGTGGAATGAATATAAAAATAGTGATGCATATGTTTCTTTTACAACAAAAAATATGAAAAGTATATTTGAAACTATTAATATTATACATGAACAGATGCATAATACTGTATCAAAAATGCAAAAACTTCAAAAACAAAATAGATATAAAGATCTCTATCATCTCTACAATACAACATATGAAAATCAAGCTCGAAAAATGGTAGAAGTTTTTGATACAATAATTAAAGAGATTAATAGTGTTGATATGCATAATCAAAAGATAAAAGATGAATTAAACAAAATAATTCCTCCCTCATTAAAAATTATGCAAAATGGGTTATCCCCATATCAAGATTATCTTATTGCACAAAAAAACTTTATTACAGAAAATATTGATGCAAATTCTAAAATACTTGATACAATTTCAATAATTTTAACAATACTTAATATTTTTATAATAATTATTGTTGCATATTGGATTCGATATGAACTAGTAGAACAAATTCGCTATTTAAAAGATAGATACAAAGATTTAAAAGAGACACAATCGCAGCTTATAGAATCTGAAAAAATGGCTTCTTTGGGAGGCATGGTTGCAGGTATTGCTCATGAGATAAATACTCCTGTGGGAATGGCACTAACAGCCGTAACACATCTAGAGGAGGAAACAAAAAATCTAAAAAAGATGTATGACGCCCAAGATATGAGTGAAGAGGATTTTGAAAACTATTTAGAAAATTCTTTAAAACTTAGTCAATCCTCTTATATCAATCTAGATAAAGCAGCTACTCTTGTAAGAAGTTTTAAACAAGTAGCAGTTGATCAAACAAGTAATCATGATAGAAAATTTAATTTTGAAGAATATACAAAAGAAATTTTACAATCTCTTCATAGTCAACTAAAAAAATCAAAAATCAAAATAGAGCTTGATATTGATAAAGATTTAGAAATACATTCAAATCCTGGTGCTTTTTCTCAAATTTTAAGTAATTTTATTATGAATAGTATTACTCATGGAATAGATCCTAAAAGTGAAGGAGTTATCCGTATAGAGGCAATACAAGATGAAGATAATTTTATTTTAAAGTATAGTGACAATGGAAAAGGTATGGATAAACAAACTCAAGAAAAAATATTTGATCCTTTTTTCACAACAAATAGGGAAAAAGGTGGAAGCGGATTGGGAATGAATATCATTTTTAATTTGGTCACTCAAAAACTTCATGGAAAAATAGAGTTAGAAACAGGTGTAAATAGAGGAGTTATTTTTACTATTAAAGCACCTATTCACTATAAAAGTACTGATATTAAAGAAGTATCTCCTCTTTAATATCTTCAAAAATTTTTGAATCACAGGTGATTTCAAATTTACCATCATTAAGAGTTGTTATAACAATAATTGCAGAAATGTCAAATTGATTTCTTGTGATAGAATTTCGTAAGGTAAGCTCATCATCAAACGATAATGGATTATAAATAAGTTCATAAAGAGTTGTAAAATTTGTTTTTGCTAGGGTATTAAAAGTTTCTAAAGAGATAATTTTTACTTCATCTCTATTTAAATAAGCAATGTTTTGAATTGTTTTCTCTATTCTCCCTTGAGTTTTTTTATTTTTAAGAGTAGAGTAACATAAAAAATATGATGGAATTACCTCTTTATTCAATAGTGTTTTTCCACTTAAAAGTCTATAGTTTAAAAATCTTTGTTTGATAATTTCACTATTTTTTAAACTATCTCTTTGTTTATAAAGTTCTAATCTTTCCTCAATAGACTCAGGTTGTATTTGTTTGCCTATAGGCATCATAAGTTCATCAGCTAATTTGTCTTGATAATCTCTTTGTGCACTTAAACCATATAGACAGCCACAATAATTTTGTCTATAAAGACTATTTTGTTTGACTTCTAATCCTTGAAGTTCTACACCATTTCCACTTCTATAGTCTTTAAAAATAAATTCACAAGGATATTTATTTGAGAGGTCATATCCTATTTTTTCTAATTTGTCTTGTGATTTTTTTGGACTAATTAGAAGAGTGGTTGTAAATTTGTCATGACCTAATTCTAATGCTTTTTCAACACTTACAGTTAATCTATCATCAAAACATACAGTACATCTATCCCCTTTTTCTGGTTCGTTTTCAAGCCCTTTAGTGATTTTAAGCCAATGTTCTAAATCATATTGCCCTTCAAGAAGTTCAATACCTAGTTTTCTACAACTGTATTGTACATCTTGTAATCGAAGTCTATATTCACTATAAGGGTGAATATTTGGATCATAAAAAAAGCCAACTAATTTTTCTTTTGGATATTCTTTTTGTAATCTTTGCAAAAAGTAGTGACTATCTACACTACAACATATATGTACTAACATCGTTTTCCTTTTATGAAAATCACTTCAAATTCTAAATAATTTAAATTGTAATTTTTGTAAAGTATTTTAGCTTCAGAAAAAGTGAGTTTTTTTCCACCACTTACACCAGAGTTTTTAATATAATCAAAAAGCTTCTTTTTGTTGTCAAATTCTAATTTATAATTGAGTATTTCGTATTCACAATGAAACGAATTATCAAAAGAATTTTTTATAGAATCTATATCCAAAATAGGGGACTTTTTCCCAGTAAGAGAAAAAATAGTTTTAAAGGTATTTGAGGTAAAAAGAACAAGGTTTATATTTGTTGTGATTTTTGCCAAAGTTAGTGCAATTTTTGTTAAATCTTGTGACCATTGTAGTGCAGATGAAGATAATACCATATCATAACTATCATTTTGAATATTATCAATAAATTCTTGAGTATCAAAATCTAAGCATATCACATCCATATTTTTATGTTTCGGATGAATACTACACATATTAGCAGAAAAATCTATCGCTTTATAGTATTCAAAATCAATATTAATATTAATATTTTTAAATACTTGTCCTGAACCACAACCAAGTTCTAAAATTCTTTTGGGTTTAAAGCTGAGTTCTCTCACTAATGCTTTAGAAATAATCTGTTGTATAATATTGTAATTATTGTATTGTTTGGCATATTTTGAGAACTCTTTGTTGATTATATTCAATCTATTTGTCCTCTTAATTTAGCCCATAAAATACCTAGATATTCATGCCAAGCTATTTCTGTTTTTTGTAACTGGTTACCACTAGGTACTGAAATTGCTTTATCATTGTCTTTTATTTTAAAATCAGTAGGTGCGGGAATTGGATCGAGACCCTCTTTCTTAAAAAGAGCCATAGCTCGGGGCATATGATAAGCAGAAGTGACTAGAATAAAAGGTTTCTCTCCTAAAACATTCTTTATCTTTATAGCTTCCTCTTTTGTGTCTTTGGGTCCTTTATGGATGATTATATCCTCTTGTTTTATCCCTATAGCATATAAGATATTTGCTGTTTTTATTGCTTCTGGTATCTGACCTCTTTCTTTATATCCAGAGGTGATAATTTTTGCATTTGGCATGTGATGATACAGTCGTAATACTTCCCATGCTCTACTTTCCATATCTCCACCTAAAAGTAATATATATTTTATGCTAGTTGGAATGTTTTCTAACTTTTGGTACTTCGTCTCTAAGGGTTTGATTAAAAAATTTGAAAAAGGAACATAGCTTATTAAAGCCATCCATACAATGCTAATAGTTAAATATATTTTTGCACTTCTAATCTTGTTTTTATATAAAAAAACAAGCCCAATAATTGCTAAAAATAAACCAATACTCAATGGCATTATCATAGCACTAACAAGTTTTTTTATAATAAAATCAAATTCCATAAATATCCTTATAACACAAATTAAGATAGTATTTTATCTAATGGAAACTAAAACTAATAATACTACAACAAAAGGGAAATACTTTGAAACTAAAGCGGTTGATTATCTACAATCAAATGGTTTTAGAATAATTGAGCAAAACTACCATGCAAAAAAACTAGGAGAGATAGATATTGTTGCACAAAAAGATGAGGTTTATCATTTTGTGGAGGTAAAAAGTGGAGAAACATTTGAAGCTGTTTATAATATCACTCCTCAAAAACTATATAAGCTTTTTCGTGCGATAGACTATTATCTTAAAAAGAAAAAATTAGATGTTGCTTATTGTGTAGATGCTGTGGTTTTTGCAGGGGAAGAGCTAGAGTATTTGGAAAATATTACTCTTTAGTCTCTTTTTTTATCTCTTTAGGAATACTTCTACTAATAGATAAAACCATCCCGATAGCAATAGAAACACTCAGTATAGAGCTTCCTCCATAACTTAAAAAAGGGACAGCCATCCCTTTAATAGGTATGATCCCTGCGATACCATAAGAGTTGATTAAAAAAGCTATAGTAATCATAAGTCCAATACCTAAGGTAAAAAGATGATATTTAGGGTTTTTTACTCGTCTACTTGTTCTAAAAATTCTAAAAATGATTGTAAAAAGAATTAAAATAATAGTTAAAAAACCAATAAAACCTATTTCTTCAGTGATTCCTGCAAGTACAAAGTCCGTGTGTACTTCACTTAAGAAACCAAGTTTTAAAGAACCATTACCGATTCCTTCACCGAAGTATCCACCGTTGTGTATAGCATTTAGAGAGTTTCCTACTTGATATGGTTCTGGGTATTCTTCAATTCTTAAAGAAGTAGCAATACTATTTGGCATAAAAGAAAGTACACCATCTTGAACCATACTCCACCAACTTTTTATACGTATTATTCTGTGAGGAAAAAGAAGAATTAACGTTGCCAGTCCTACAACAGCAACACCAATTAAAGAGGCAAATATTTTCCAACTTCTGTTTGCAAAAATCAACATAATAAACAATATAACAGCTAAAAGAACAACTTGTCCTAAATCTTTTTGAAGTACAGCGATTAAAAATACAGAAAATCCAAATACTAAAGCATAAGGTGCAAGAACTTTTAATTCTTCTTTAAAAGAGAGTTTTTCTAAATCAAGAAGTTTTCTATGAAAAGACCAGCTGAGATAATAGATAAAACCAATTTTAAAAAACTCTACAGGTGAAATAGAAATTCCAGGAAGTCTTATCCATCTTTTTGCACCACCAGACTCAGTTACCATAGATGCTGGAAGTATTTGCATAAGTATCATAAGAAACAAAAAAAATAAAAATAAAAACCATCCAGCTTTTGGAATAAGAATATCAGGTTTTATTTGAGCTAAACTCCACATAATAAATATTGCTAAACTACCAGTAAAAAGCTGTCTTAAAAAAAAGTGAAATTGTGTATAATCCCAATAAACTACAGTATAAATTGATAATGAATAAGAAAATAATATACTAATTATAATAAGTGTTGAGCTTAAAAAAAAGAGTGTATAATCTGGTTGATTGTTATCTGTTAAGGATTTAATCATATTTTTGATAGAATTCATTCGGGAATTATACCAATTAAAACCAAAACTTTTCACACCATGGGGGATATTTGTCTTTGCAAAAACAACAATTGCCAGTGATGAAAAAAATTTTGATACTTGTTGGTTTGATTTTTATCTTTTTTACAATCCTCATTATCTCAATAATAAATACAATTAAAGAAACAAGAAATTTACCCTCTTTAACATATGCAAAAAAAGATTTAGCAGTGAGAGGTAATATTTACAGTGGAGATGGCTTTAAAATAGGGACATCAAGAAAAATATATTCTGCTTCAATAGATACTCGTGCAATTGATAAAAATAAAAAAAATCTATTTATAACACTCTTTTCAATATATAGTGATATACCAAAAGTTGAGATAACAAACAAGATCTCGGGAAAAAAAGGCTACACAATTCTTTCTCGAACTATTAATCAAAAAACTGCAAAAGAGTTAAAATCTTTAGCTTATAAATTAAGAGTTTTGGATGTTTTTATTCCTATTAAAAGGAATGGTAATAGATATCTTCATGGATTAGATATTTACGAAACAGGTGAAGAGAGAATCTATCCTTATAAAGATACCTTAACCCCAGTTCTTGGATATATAAAAGAACAAAACTCCAAACAAGGGAAACAAAGAGTAAGAGGACTCAATGGTATTGAAAGAGAATTTAATGGTCAATTAAATAATTTCCAAGATGGTTTATTAAAAGGGGAAAAAGATATTCTCTCTTATATTATATTTAACAAAGATTCCAAAATTATTAAACGAAAAGATGGAGATGATATTCAGATTACAATTCCTTTGAAATTGCAAAAAAACATTGAATTAATGTTAGATAGATATAAAGAGAAGTTTGAAGCACAAGAGATATTAGTCTCTGTTATGGATAGTACCACTGGTAGAGTTTTGTCATTAGCTAGTTCAAATAGATATAATCCTTCTTATATAAAACAAGATGAAATAGAACATTTAAAAATAAATGCTATTGAATACAATTTTGAACCAGGTTCCGTTATAAAACCTCTTTCAATATCTTTAGCAATAGATGATAATAAAATTAAAAAAGATGAATTATTTTTTGCACATAATACTGGGAAAAAGAATAAAAAAGGGGAGTTCCCACGAGGAACATACAAGATTGGAAGATATACAATAAAAGATGATCATCGTTTTGAAAAAAATTATCTTACATTAGAAGATATTATTATATATTCAAGTAATATTGGAACACTTACTATTGCCAATAGGTTAAGTGCAGAACAGTTTTATAATGGTTACTTAAATTTTGGATTATCGCAAAAAACAGGGATAGACTTACCTTTTGAATCAAAAGGAATTATTCATAAGCTCTATCAGTATAGAGCTGGAGAAGAAAAAGGGGAAGACAATGTTTTTAAAGCAACAGATGCCTATGGACAAGGTATTACCGCAACTTTTATGCAAGTTATGAAGGCATATAGTGTTTTTAATAATGATGGGAAAATTGTAACTCCATATATAGTAAAAAAGAATCCGCAATTTCAAGAGCCACAAGTTATTTCAAAAAAAACTGCAAACTATATGAAACAGATGCTTATTAAAACTGTTGAAAAAGGGACAGGGAGAAAAACACAAATAGATGGATTAGAAATAGGTGGGAAAACAGGTACGGCAAATGTAGTTGAAAATGGAAAATATCAAAGAAAGTACATGAGTAGTTTTTTTGGATTTGTAAATGATTTAGATCACAGATATACAGTAGGTGTTACAGTTAATGATCCTGTTAATAGAGGTAAAAATTGGTATTATTATTATGCTTCAAACTCGGCAGTTCCAGTTTTCAAAGAAGTTGTTAAAATACTTGTGAAACTTGATTATTTAGAGCCTGAACTATAGTTATTAGTAGGAAAAGAGTATTTTTGATCTCTGTTGTTTATAAAAGTCAGATTTGAGTTTTTCTAACTGCTTTTGTGAAAGTGGTGAACCTTTTAAAATTACACCTTGAAATAGATCTTTATTGATGAGGTTATTATCTGTCATTATTTTATTTTCATGACACATCTCACATGATTTTGCTTTTTTAGTTATGGTATGAGGTTCTTTTGGTAGAAATGCCTCTATCTTTTTCCCATCTATTGTATCTACATCGTTTAAAATAGTTTTTCCATTTTTGTCTTTATAGCTTATTCTATATTGAAACATTGGTTTTGCTATTTTTATTTTTCCCTCATCACTATTGATTAAAAAGAAATTTTCCCATCTTCTAAATTGCCAACCGCTATACCAAATACCATCTTCTAGCTTATTTGTTAGATAGTCTGGCATTTTAGGTTGAGGCTTTGGCTTTGTTCTTAGTGCTTTTGTTAAAAAATTCTCAAGATAAATATCCTCTTGTACTTTTAATCTTTTCCATTGTTTATAATTAGGTGTGTCATCTCTTAAAACATTCAGTTCATAACTACTTATATTCCAAGCACTATGACAACTATTGCAAGAAAGGTTGTCATGATAACTTTTATGATTTTGTTCTGTAAGGTTTTGATGGCATGATTTACAATCTACTTTTGATTCCCAAGATTTATTTTGGCTTTTTTTATGACAGTCAACGCAAGATAAACCTTTTTGATGATGGATATCACTACTTAAATGATGGTAGTCAATCCCATAAGGTCTTTGGGGATAGTAACCATCTTTGGAGATAGGGCTTCTGTATGCTTTATCATAATCATGAGGAAAAAGTCCTAGGTAATCTGTACCTATAAATTCATTGTTATGGCATTTGAGGCATTTTTCTTGTGTAGGTTTCGCTTTTTTACTATCTTGTTTATTTTGGTGTGGATTGTGACAAGCTAGACATAAATTATCAGTTTGATTGATAGTTTTACTTGTAAGATGACATTTTAAACATTTTCTCCGTAAAAAGTCATCTACCAAATCTTGCGGTTGTTCTATATTTTTATTTGGATGAGGTAGTGTTTGTAATGTAACATCACTATTTTTTATCCCCCAAGCAGTTCGTGTAATATTTATAGCATTTTTTAATGTATAGTGATTTGAACTTGCACACTGTTGCATTTTTTGTGGATGACAGGTAAGGCATTCATTTGCGTTTAAATAGTATGTTAGTAGGATTGAAAAAGATAATAATTTAAATATGTTCATTCCAGCATCCTTTTAATTTTTCTAAAAATTCTAGTACCTCTTTATCTTTACTTTTATAGTTATCTATCTCTTGTTTTGTTATTTTTATAGATTCAGTACATTCATTTAAAATAATTTCATACTCTTTATTTGATAAGCCACAACTTTGTTTTGCAAAAGTTTTATAAGTTTTTTCTTTCCACCAAAGCTTACCGTCACTTAGTCTTAGTGCAGGAATATCATTTTTGATATAAATAGTTGTAGTAATTACATCGTAGATTGGAGCTAAATAACTATCATGAAAATCATTTTTATAAAGTATCCCATAATTTTTGAGATGACCATCTCCATTTTTTAAAAGATGATTCATAATCGTTGCTTTAAATAATATCTTTAAGGACTCTTTTCGTTTTTGCGGTGAGATGATATCTTTAATTACTCGAGCTATCTCTTCATAGCTTCCATCATATTTTTGTTCGGTTCCTCGTGCTGTTAGAACGCACATATCTTCAAAACCTAAATAACTATTATTTTCATCTACATCAAAGCGTTTCATAATAAATATTTTCAAATCATCACTTAAATAAAACTCAGGGGTAGGCAGATTTGCATTTTGTATAGCTCTCATACAAAAGTATTCATTTATTGCTAAATTTGGATAGCTATTTTCCCATGATTTAACTATAAAGTGTTCAAACTTCATTGTAGTTTTATTGTGTGCTTTTAGTAGTAGTTTTGGTTGTACTCCTGAAATTCCAGATTTTATAGCAAATCTATCCATAAGTTCATCAAAAAGATCTTGCCTTTGTGATGTTAGTATATCACTTAATTCAAGTTTGTCATTTTCAGTTACTATTTTTTCAAATTTAACTCGACCCAACATATAAGGACCAATAAGCTTAAGAAAGTTTATATCATCCATAGTATGGATTTTTGAGAAATGGTTTTTTATAGCATCTTTTAATGCACCCTCTGGTAGATTCATTTGAAATATAGGATGAAGTTTTTTACTATCCCAACTTGAACTTCTTATTGGCATAGTAAGACTTACTAAATCTTTTGTATCATTAGAATAATTAAATATATATTTATCCTCTTCAAAAGCTAAATTTCCATTAGGAGTTTTGTTGATATATACCTTTAATTTATCATTCATCTCGTAGCTCTTCAAGTGTTTTTGGTCGCCCTTTTGGTCTTAAACTAAACTCCATATCAAGTAAGTCCAATATAGTTTCAACTTTTTTAATCCCAACTTCATCAATAAAGCCATTTTCAATTTTAGAGATAGTTCTTTTAGTAATACCAGAGTATTGTTCCATATCAGCTTGAGACCAATTTTTCTCTTTTCGTAAAGTTTTTATTTGTTTACCTAGCTCTTCTAGTGTCAAAAGGTATCCTTAGTATGAAATATATTTCTTATTTTAGTAATTATTGGCTTAAATATGAATTATATTTCTTATTTTAATACCTCTTTACTGCAAGAAGTTTTTTTATCATAAAAAAATCTTTTACTTTTTGGAAAATCTTTGTAAATATCATCTTCCCATTTATTATGACAGATAATACACTTGTAAGCTTCAACAATTTTTGTAATTTCTTTTTGATTAAATCCTCGTGCTTTTTCTCTTGAAAAGCTTTGAAATTGTTTCCCCTCTTTTGATATTAAAGAATCTATTGGATAGTTTATTGGAAGTCCATCTTCTTTACTTTGAAAGTAAGGATTAAAAGTGATATTAGTATCTTTTATATCAAGTATTCCAGCTCCTAAGCCCAATGTTTGTGGATTGAAGTGGCAATCTACACAAGTTCTTGATTGTTTTTGTGTTGTGTGTGGATCCCAAGCTGCAAATGCCATAGAATGAAATTCATCATTTTTTACATCTTTATCATAGATTGTTGCAATCACTTGACACCCTGGAGCTGTTGGCATTATTTTTTCATTGTACCCAATAGCTAATGCAGGAGATTCATATCGTAAATAACTTCTAAGCTCCATCCATCTTCCTTGTGTTTTTTTATGTTTTATCCAATCATATTGTTTCCCATCTTTAAAATACACTTCATGACAACCATAACAGCTAGGTATCCAAGAGCTATGACAGGCTGTACAGTCTAATCTTTCATGGTTTTTTGAACTATGATAAGGTGCATCGCTCATTTTAGATATATCAAAAGCTTTCCCATCTTTTTTTCTATAAAATGTGGTATTTGTATCATTTTTTTGAAGATTATAAATTGGGGAGTTTTTCTTTCTTGTGATGGCTATATTCTCTGAATATGGAATATCTCCATTAAGTGCAGTGAGTATTCCTGCTAGTCCAAATTGATTTGCCTGTTTAAATTGAGGATTGTGACAATCTTTACACGAAATATCTACAGCATCTTCCATATGGGCATGTTGTTTTCCATCCCCCATAACCCCAGCTTCTGTATGACAATCTATACAATCCATTTTTGCACTAGTATGATGTATATCAGCAGGGAGTTCATAATAGTATCTCCCTTTGTCTATTTGGTGTGTTAGTTTTCCATCTTTATAAGGTGTTCCATACCCTTCACTTTCAAATTTTCCAAAATATGAAAGTCCTATACGGTTAGAACGATTATGGCATTTTAAACAGTTTGCACTAGGAATTTTTGTGGAAAGTTTTGGATGTTTTAATTTTAAAGAATTATTCTTTGATCCTATTTTTTCACCATCTTCAACTCTATGACAATCTACACAACCTCCACCTCTAGCAGTAAATCCTGTGTTTTTAAATATCTTTTCATCTTGATTTATATGACATGCAGCACAAAGTTTACTAAAATGGTCTTCTGCTAGTGTTTGTTGGTTTGTTGGTTTATCTTTTAAGTATTTAATACCAGTTGTTTTTTCAATAGTTTTAGTTTCTTTAAATTGGTATTTAAGTACATCTAAAACACCGTGCATATTATTCATAATAGATTTATCAACTCTATTAATAATCTCTTGATGACATTTTCCACAAAACATGCTCGCATGTTCTAGTCTACTTGGATTTAAAACAATATTTTTATGAGCTTTTTCTTTTGTAGTTGCTTTTGAATTCCCCCCATGACATGAAGCACAACCAAAATCTTTATAGGGATGGTAGTTATCAATAGGTGTTGTATCTTGATGACAATTTAAGCAATTATCAATATTTTGTGAATATAAAAAAAGTGTAAAGTAAAAAAAGACCAATAAAAATTTCATAAGGGATTATATCTATTTTTATATAATAAAAAAGGGGATAGCAAATAGTGCTATCCCCTTTAGTAAAATTTTGCCAATACTATTGGAAGTGCATTTTTTCTTTATGGTTTTTATATCCCCAAGAATCTGCTGGACAAGTGTTTTTCCATCCACTATTAGTTGTTCTTTGATGATGTTTTTTATCTTTTCCACCTTCAAAACCATCAACTATAGTAGCCACATTCATGTAGCCCTCTTTAGCCATAAGTTTTGATGTATATATACTTCTTTTCCCTGATCTACACATAAAAATAATTTTATCTTTTTTAGTAAGACCTTTTGCTTTCATAGCAGCTTTAACTTCTTGTACAAAGTTTTTATTTAAAACTCTTACATATCTTTTCTTTTTTGCATCCCATTTAGTTAATGTTATTGTAACAATTGGGATATTCTTATCAACCATTGATGTAGAACCAACATATTGAAACTCATAAGGTGTTCTTACATCAATAAAAAGAATTTTATCACCCTCTTTTTTTACAAGTTCATAAGCTTCTACTGCTGTAAGATAAATACCTTGTGGTGTTTGTTTTTTAGCTTTTGTAGGTGTTGGTGCTGCCATACTTACTGTTGCACCAAATGTGAAAAGTGCAATTAATGTAATTATTTTCTTAATCATTTTTTCTCCTTGAAATGTTATATATTAAAAGCAATTGCTAAACCATTAATCTCTTAGACTTGTAAGCCTTTTTAAAAATACAGAATATTCTTAGAAAGACTTATAATCCTATTGTGATAGAGGGATTGTTTATTAACAACCCATATCTGGTGCTTCTTCTATCTCTATTGTTGGTTTTTCCCTCTCAATAGGTGCTTGTATTGCCCCTTCCTCTGATTGTAATGGTTTGTATTTTAACTCTATAGCTTTTTCGTATGCTTTGAATCCTATTTTACTTTTTGGATCTGCTACAATTGCCATTTTTGCAAATTTTATTGCACCACTTATATTATCAGACTCTAACGCTTTTGTTGAATCATTTATATATTTCATCACTATAGCATCTTGATTTGCTATCATTTTTTCTGCGTTGCTATTTGATAAATAAGCCAATACAAGTGAAGCAGTTAATAAAGCTGCACCTACCCCTGCTGATACTACTTTCATCTATTCTCCTCCTCTTTTATCTCTAATTGCTTTCATTGTGTACATAAATACACTTAACCCTATCCCTATAAAAATTGTTATTATTAAAGATGTATATATATCTCCACCAACTAATTTATCTATAGTTAATCTTCCTACATTTGAACTGTTAGCGAAATCAGCAATTTTATCAAATTGATCAAAATATACACTCATACCTACCATGACACCTAGTAAAAATACTGCCGCATCTAACTTACCACTTGCCATTCCAACTACAGCAGTACCTGGACACCATCCAGACATCACCATACCTAAACCAAATAGTGCACCACCAACTAAATAAGGCCATATATACACCGTAGGTATAAAAACTTGATTAAAATCAAGTACACCCATATACACAGCTATAGTTAATAGTGTAGCACAGGTTAAAATAGCACTTACCATCACTTGAGATACTCTTAAATTTTTAAAATAAAATACAGGGGCAATATGATCTGATGTTCCAAAACCAGCACGTTCGAATACTAGTCCAAAAACAATACCTATAATAAGGGCATAGAAAAAGTTTTCATTTCCAGTTAATGCACCAGTTGTATATAAAGGATATAATGTTTCCATAATTAATGCATCCCTTTCCATTGCTTTTTAAAGAAATTTGCAAAGAAAAATACAGCACCAAAAGTTGCTAACATAAATATCCAAGCACCAACACTAAAAGATGCTGCTCCATCTAGAGCTTGTCCGCTTGTACAACCTCGTGCAAATCGTGTAGCTACAGCTATAATTATACCACCCAAAAATGCCCAAAAAAGTCTTTTTGTTGCAGAATATCCTTCCCCTCTATCAATACTACCTTTTATACGACCTGCAAATGCAGCACTTATGTATCCACCAATAAATATACCAAATACTTGTATCACTGTCCAGTTTGCTAAAGCATCACCATTTATAAGATATTTTGCAGCATAAGCATTTGTGGCAAACGCACTATCGTACAAATAAGTAAGTTGTGCACTAGCTCTGGCAAATGCTCCACTAGCACCCATACCTTGTCCTGCTATCATAAAACTCCCAAATAGTGCAAAGCCTAAAATAATACCAGCAACTATGGGATTCCAATAGCCTTTATTTTCATCCATTAAAAAAATTCTCCTTTTTTATATTTAAATTTATCAATTATTAAATAACTATAAAATATGAAAGTATCATAAGCACAGTTAGTTTTATAAAACTAATAGCAAGTGTTCCTATCAAATTTCCAATTTGACAGCTTGTACAAGAGCTATATCGCTTGCCTTCATAATATCCATAAACAAGATAAATAAAACCATTTATTACAGTAGCATAAGAGATATATCTTTGATAGTCCCATATCTCCTCTAATGTAGTTTTGTCACTTATAAAAAATGATCCAACTAACAATAAAGCAATAACTATTAAAAAAATATTTGAAAGCTTATTGAGATAATCTTTATATGAAACAATAGGACAACTTTCAGGAATAGCAACATTTGAGCCAAATTCAAGTTTCTTTTCAAATCTTTTTTTTTCATCTTTTGAAAGTTTATTTAAAAATGTAGAACCAAAAGTATAATCAACTTTTCTCTGTAAAAGAATTGATAATTCTCCATCAGCTTTTAAGGAGTGTTGATTTGATTCTCTATCTTGATAGATTACACTTATGTTTTCATATCTTTGTACTTTTGCACTAAGTTCTGGAAAATATGCTGTTGTTTCTTCTGATGTAATTTTACCAATAGGGTTTATAACTCTAGGATTGATAAGCTCTAAAAAATCATCATCTTGTTTTATAATTACAACATTAAAATAATTCCCTATTTGATAAGCAGCTAGTCCCTCTAATTCATTTGCTTTAATTGTATCTTTTAAATCCTCAATTAAAGTAAATAAATCTTCATCAAAAACTCTTACATCGGTTGCATACTCAACACTTGGAGGTGTTGGGTATGTAATAATATCTTTGACCAATTTTAGTGACTTTTGCCAACAACAATTATCATTTTTAAATTGATAACTATAAATCTAATAAATTGCCAGATTACACAAGTTCTCATTCTTTTTGAAAATGAACCTGGAACCATTGATGTAAAATTTTGACTATATGCTTTAATGTTTTTTTCTTCTTCTTTAACTTTTGCCATTTTGTTTTCCTTTTTGTATTTGTATTAAAATTAATCGACACAATTCCTATTCTGGAATCATTGTCCAACCCATTTTAAGTTTTGCTTTCCATAAAAATAGGTGATGTAAGATATGTTTAATCCAATGCCCAGCAAGACCAATCTCACCAAATGTATAATCAGTATCTCTACCAGTTCCTGGGTATTTTTCAAAATCTGGAACAACGGGATAGATAGTCATAGCAGCAGCAGTTCCATTAAATATACCTTTACCAGCACTAGCTACACAAGCTGCACCCATCTCTGCCATACTAGCTTCATGAAGTGGAGCATCTTTTCCTTTTAGGATTCTGTCACAAATACTTCTAGCAACTGCTTTACCCATAATACCTGATGGCATACCTGTTCTTGGAGGTGTTGGGTTGATAGCTGTTCCATTTGGAGAACTCATTGGTTTTGAGATCGGATGAGGTGGTGCAAATGCAATACCACAAGCAAAAATATTTTTATATGTTGGATTTTGATATGTTTTTGGCCAGTCACTTGCTTTCCAGTTTTCATAAGCACCAGCTGCATAATTTGCATCAACTTTTAAGAATCCATTAGGAGCAAAAATAGTGTCTGTAATATCAGAACCATCTTTATCAAAAGCTTTTAGACCAACTCCAGCAAAAGGTGGAATTAGCATAGAAAAATCAAATTCCTCTTCTCCCATACTACCATCTAGAAGTTCATAGTGTGCTTTTCCAGGTTCAATTTTGTTTACATGTGCTCCAATAATCCAGTCTACACCACGTTCAGTGAAAAGTGATTCTGCAAATATTTTAGAACTTACAGAGTAACCCATTGTTTTCATATGAAGTCCACCAACACCAAAGTCACCTAAGAAAGATTCATTTGATATCCATTTGATATCTGCTAAGTCTCTAACTCCAGCTTTACTTAGTTCATGTTCAATATTAAAAATATACTCAAAAGCAGCACCTTGACAAGTACACATACCGTGTCCTGTTCCTATTAAGAACTTTTGTCTTTGACCCTCTTTCATTTTTTTGATACATTTTTCTAACTCTGAACTTGCGTGATGTGCGTGATCTGCTGTACATACAGAAACTGTATGTTTACCTAATTCACTTCCTTCACCTAAACCAGGAGTTGCACCAAAGTTTAGTTTTGGTCCAGTTGCATTGATAAGATAGTCATATTCTAATTCTTCTGTTTGTCCAGCATTTTCAGGATTTGTAAATTCTATTGTTACAAACTCTTTATCACTTCCCTCTTTCCCTTTTGGATGAATAGATACAGCCTTTGCTTGTTTGTAAGTGATACCTGCTTTTTTATAAACAGGTGCTAAATCAAATGTAACATCCTCTGGAGTCATTTGACCAACTCCAACCCAAATATTTGATGGTATCCAATTCCATTTTGAATTTGGTGTTACAACCACAACTTCATGAGCACTTCCAAGCCACTTTGCTGCAAATGTTGCTGCAGTGTGACCAGAAACACCACCTCCAAGTACGATTAATCTTGCCATATCTACCCCTTAATTCTTAAATTTTGCTTTGATTACTTGACCAGTAGTCATACATAAGTAATTGTAATAGATTTAAATTTAATTACTGCTTAAAATAAGATAAGTTTTAGTTATATGTTATGATTGTTTTTACTTATAAAACATTAATTATGGTAATTTGATTGTCTTTATTTTTGATATGTAATGTAAATTCATAAGCATGTTCATGATTGATTTTTATATTGAGTTTATGCTCTCCATTTTGGCTGATATCACCCCAAGACTCAAAGCCTATTAGTTCTTCAATATCTTCATAATCATAGCCATCGAATTGCTCTATGACTAACTCTTGAAATTGATGAAGTGGACACTCTTGAATTTCTAGTAATCTTTCAATAATTTTTTTTACGGTTACTCTAAATACTCTTACTACTTTTTCTTCTTCAAACATAATTACTCCTTATCTCTTAATGCTACAGCTGTTATATTTCTTTGTTTTTTTAGTTCCATATCAATATATTTATACTTAGCTTCTATCTCTTTTTTATTTAATGCAATAGTTATTCTATTGGAATTATCTGGTTTATATTCATAAATATTTAGTTTATTATTATAAATAGACAATCGTATGGGTGTTGCAATTGAATATGTTGTAATAATTGCATCACTAGTTAGTAGTTTATTTATTTGTGCAAAATACTCTTGCGTCCATAATAATCTATTCACTTCACTACTAAATGCATCTTGATAGACTATATCAAAGAATATATTTTGAGTATATAAAATATCTAAGTATTCTCTTGCATCTCCATTGTATATCTCTATTTTACACTTTTCATCTTCATAAAAAAGTTTTTCCGATAAGGTGTAAATAATATTTTTTAATGATTCAAACTCTTTGGGAAATGAGAAGTTTTTTATACTATGAAGTAAATCTAAGTCAAACTCAGGTGAGTAGATATTGACTTTTATATCTAAGTTTTGTGTTTGTGTATAATATAAAGTTGTAAAACTATTATATCCAATACCAAAACATATATCTAATATAGTTAATTCTTTTTTATTTTGATGATATGTAAGTGCTGGAATAATATGTTTAGAAAGAGATTCAGTTAAAGCTCCCTCTTTTACACTGTGATAGTGTTGGTCAAATTGTTGACTATATAATGTATTTGTACCATCATTTGTTGTTACTA
>Ga0209345_10001882_pt1 | contig 24276 bp, 48 predicted proteins | sample Cruoilmetagenom7_FD_187294 | JGI IMG/M metagenome (GOLD analysis project Ga0209345, IMG submission 187294) | Oil polluted marine microbial communities from Coal Oil Point, Santa Barbara, California, USA - Sample 7 (SPAdes) (version 2) | ecosystem: Environmental > Aquatic > Marine > Oil seeps ...
GGGTGTGTTCGGACTGAACATGCGGGAAGTGAAACTCCCCGACCAGGAGTATAAAAAGTCTTTTGCTGTGAAGCGTATCAAGCGGGACTTCGCCGCTAACCGTAACCAGCGTATACGCAACGAGTTACGTCGAGGGGAGCCTGATTATTACGAGCTTGACCAGTTCCTGTTGGATAACCAGCAGCGTATGATGGATGCACTTAATGAGGAGTTTGAGTAATGCCACGGGATTATAAGAAAGAGTACGCGAACTACCACAGCTCTGCTAAGCAGAAGAAGAACCGGGCTATGCGGAATGCCGCCAGAGCAGCGGCTATTAAGAATGGGACTGCCGCCAAGGGTGATGGCAAAGATGTGCATCACATAAGGGCCATAGCTAAAGGGGGTACGAATACCCCCGGTAACACTAAGACTATCTCCCAGGCCAAGAACCGCAGTTTTGCACGGACTAAGAAGGCCCGTATGAAATAAGGGGTTTAGCTAAGTGCCTGTGTTCTAGTGAGTGTCCCTATTGTGTAGAATGCTTCTAACCCCTTACGCTCTAACTCCTCGACCCGCCGTTTGGCTAGAGCCAAACCTAGTGGCCCTTTACGAGAAACCGTTCGGTCGTAGGTAAGCAGGTCATCTTTTATGTAGTAGATGTAAATCCAGCTATTTAACATTACTCAGGCACCTCTCCTAATTTTGCACGGACTAAGAAGGCGCGGATGAAGTAGCCGGGACCCTATCTATTTTCCCATTGAACGCTTCGGACGAGTCGCAGTCTATAAGCAGGATCGCGTACTCTGGGTTCTTAAACGGAGTGGCCCTAAATACGGCGGTTAACCGCTGTAACGCAGGTGTATCTAAACTCCGTACACACGTTCCGAAAGCCTCAAAAGCTAGTATTTTTGGGCCTCCAGCTAACGCCCCGTCAGTCAACTGTTTAAAGTCTAGCCCGGTCTCTTTATTTATATGGGCGATGGCGGCGTCGTCAAACAGTGCGGTTATCATTAGGTCGGTAGTGTTCATACCGCCTCCCCGCGACAATGCGGTCTTTCGTACGGCGTCTGGTAACTGTCAGTGCCCAACTTGATAACCCCATCCAGGTTCAGCACACTGTCGCCTAGTGTCGGGTCGTACGCCCCGAACTCCTCACACATCCACCCACGGAATGTGTCGAAATAGAAGCACTGACTATGACCCTCTAAGGTTTCTGAAAACCGCGACAGTACCTGTTCTGGGCACCGGCAAGGGTACTCCCAAGGTACGCCACACGCACAGTGGCTCATGTTGGCGATGCTCATACCGCCTCCCCGCGACAATGCCGTTTGTAACTGTCCATAATTGCCACAGCTTGACCCTTACGGTCGAACCAGACTTCTTTGTAGGTGCCCCCGGCAAAATGAAAGCTCACGCTATAACCACCTTCGCCCTGCACAAGCTTTTTTTCGAGCTTCTCTTGCATTGTCATATCATTAATCTCTTGTATGTCAAATCTCGTTTAGCTCATAGCTGCACAGTGTTATGGTGCATAGGCCGTCGCGCAAAATTATCACTTTCTCCCACTCAACACCAGAATCGTCAACCTGCCTGTGAGTTTTCTCTTCAAAATCTTTACCGTAGTAGCTAGCAAGCGTTATACGGCTAATATCAGGGCTGTCGAATACGCCTAAAACGCTATCGCCTTCTGTTAGAACATAATAAATACTCATCTTATGTCTACGACTACGCCAGGGTTTAGTTTTTTAAGCACGTCAGCGCCTTTCTTCATCCTATACGACCTGCGCACTTTCCGCCGATTTAGCCAATATGTTAGGCCTACGATCACGGCGCTCCAATCATAAGGATCATCTTTTATTTCAACATCAACAACGACACCATTCTTTCTTAATACTGCCATGTTATTACCTCCGGTTATTAATTTAGCGCCTGACTAAAGCGTCGCACATAAAAAATCGTCAGTGCTATGGCCCATATTATCCAGGGTATGTAGTGCGCGGCTGATTTGGTCATCACACTTGCTATGTAGTGTGGTTAAGTGCTTGATAAGCCGCTGTAGCCATTTTTGATAGCAGACTGGCCTTGACTCGTGTTTTTTATATATCCACAAACAATCTCGACTAAAGGCAATACCCCACGCTCCCCAGTATTTATCCGGTAGTGGCTTGTTGATTACAATAACCGCCCACCTCATAGATGAGCTGGCAAAAACTGGTCTGCATTCTAGCGCGGTAAAGTCCTCTCCCGCAAATATGCCTATCCTCTTAATTACTCCGCTTGCTTAACAAATGCCGCAGGTATTTCATCACCCGGCTCTATAAATCCCAAGTGCTCTAATATCTCGCGTAGGGCCGTTTCAATCACCACTGCGGCGCACCCTAGACAAGCTCCACCGCCCACCACCTGCCATCCATTTACGGCCAAACCTGTCGGTATAGTTCCACATAGGCTTGCCACTAACTACGTCAATAGAGTTATAGCTTTGGTATATCATAGGGCGGCCGCCTGTTGCTTTAAAGAATAGAAGCTTCCACCAGTAATAACTTAGCATCTGCTCCCAGTTGAACGGCGCTTTAGTGCTCATACCGCCTCCACTCTAGGTTTGGCCGCCTCCATAGACGGCGCTATCGTATCGAACGCTTCAATCAGTCTGGGGTGCGTGGCGACGTCAATTCGTAAGCAGTAGCTCTGCCCCGATGCTGACTTACCGTCCACCCCCTTATACAGACTCTTGCGCACGTTTCCTTTAACCCCTACACCAGCCTGCTCCAGACTACTAAGCACGGCATTGAAGTCCGCACCACTACGCTTACACCACTTACGGAACGCGGGCCTGTTTATGTACAGGAGCCCTGCTACGAAATTACCTGTGGCGTCTAGGCGAGCCTCCGTACGTGCAATAGCAGCGCGTTGGGGTTCGTCATAAAAGTGTGTGCGGTCGTGGCCCGAGGCATCAGGCCGAACCCGCATGTGCACCATCTCATTGACATTCTCTGCGAGGTACTGCTGCACTACATCCAGCCCGTCCATCACGTCATCATGGAGAACACCTCTAATGTCCAGCACTGTCTGGAACATATTGCGCACGGCCTCGTGGGCGTCGAACTTAACCAGCCCCAGCTCTGTAACTATATCCGCCATTGCTGACATGCACGTGATAATAGCCATGTAGAACCGTTCCTTACCCAGGAACTTGAACGCGTATTTACTTTCCCATTCAGCGTACGCTTTCTCGTACACAGCGGCGGCACCGCCACGGTCGATAACTGCCTGTGCGATGATGGGCCCAATACTTCCGTAGTTGTTGTTGGCCACCTTAGACAGGAACATGCCCAGCTTGGCATCGCGGTCGAACAAGTCGCACCGGTCAAACACCATCTGCAACACTCGCAGTTTGTCAGCCTCAGACACAACGCGAGAGCCTAGCTGCTCGTACAGGTCGTGGTTACTTGAAGAGAACACCGGGGTGCGCCACTGGGCGGCACCTCTAAAACTCTCTGCATCACGGCTCAGGCGCTCTTTCTCCCGGCCTTCTGGTAGGGTCAGTACCAGTGAGCGCAGTGCGTCCCCTTCCAGCACTGTGATCTCGTCGATATAAGTAGGGATGTTGCGCATCACGCCAAGGAACTTGAACGTGGAGTTGCCGGTATCCTCAACCTTACGCTTCAAACGCTCGGGGTCGCCCCAGGCGCTAAGCCCGAACATGCTGGTAACACTCTTACCTGAACCGGAGTCCTTCGAGTAGGCATTCACGATCAGTGAGTGGATGCCTGTACCCTCCAGTAAAATCGTCGACATCATCATCAGCACAAGGCTGGAGTGCGGCTTCAGTTGCGGATGTGCGAACGCTGCAGTAGCGGCCGTCCACTCAACAGCGGAACCCTTTTGTGTTACTACGTTTTCAACACTGCGTATCGGCCCATCGAAGTGGATCTTCCTGTCGCTGTTCGGGCCAATTAAGCCGGTAGGGCCTAAGAACGCACCATCCTCCTGCCACCCGTAGTGGGTGCAGAAGAATTCTATTTTGTGGAGCTTGCGCAGCTCGTCTAAATACCTCATTAAATACACCTTCAATCTGTCTGCGCCACCGGATATGTACACCGACTTCAGCGCAAGTGCATGGGACAAGTCATTACCGCCTCGCGTTATAGCGATTAGGGGGATGGATACAACCTGCCAACCCTCTTTACCGAAGTCCACGCACAGCGACACAGTCTGGCGATCTTGCAGATCGTTAGTCACTGCACCGACTACGAACATATCCCGGTTCACTACTGGCGTAGCTTCTTCTGCTCCCGGAGCTGTGTACAACAACCAGCCCCCCTTGCGTGAGTACCCGGGGATGGGGATACTTTCATACTCTACTGGTACGACGGACTCTACACGGGCCGCAGTGGGCGCAGGAGCCACCTCAGCGGACACGGTAGTCTTACCCCGTGCCAACGCCGCCGGTGACGTGAACTTGCCCGCGTGGGGGCATCCTACACAGCCTGCGGGGCACAGTTCTTCCAGCTTAGCGCATGATGTGGGGCCTGTACCGTTCCAACCCTCCATCTTCTCCATGCTGGACTCTATGGTGAACCCTGGGTGCTGGTTCCCGAGAGCAGTCGCCGCAGCAGCGGGGTCGTCACAGAACTTAGCAATGCCCAGCGAAGCACGCCATAGTGGTTCTTCGGCTGCACCCCCAGAGGCGTCTGTAACACCACCAGACAGAACCAAGGCGTCGATCTGTTTGCATTGTCGGAGGTCATCTAGCAGTAGTGGGTCGGAGTCATAGGACAGGATAGCGTCCATAACTGCAGACTTGCGCTTACGCTTAGCCGTCATAGGCGCAGCGGCTGCCTTGTAGGGCGCCAACACCTTCGCTATCTCGATTAGGGAGACACCTTCCTGGTGCTTAGCCACAGTAACGGGCTTCCAAGCAGCGGGGTCTTTCTTGTTGTGGGTGCCGGTAGGGCGTAGCACCATAGAGCGGTCGTGCATTTTAGAGCGGTCGTACCCAACGCCTTTGCTTGTGAGCGCGTTGGCCAGTGCAAGGGAGAGCATCTCCCATGATGCGGCATCGACCTCAGTATCCAGTATCCAGTAGGCGTGAACGCCGTAGCCGGAGTTGATAAGTAAGGGTAGTGGAAGCCCAAGTGCTGTGCACGCGTTGTATAGTGCAGTAGCCGCTGCCAGCGGGGTTGTGTATGCGTACTTCTCCCCAACGTCCAGATCGGCGCACAGGGTTTTAAACTTATTCGCTTTCTCTTGGGTGCGTAATACTTTTTGTTTACCAGTTGCTTGGTCCACTTCAATGTTGTCAGCGTAGGCGCCAACCGCGAAGTAGACTGTAGCTGTCGTTTTATCGGAAGCCTCGATGACCCTGCAGGCCTCGGCTATGGTTGAGTAATTGCTGTTGTACCTACTCCCCCCCTTAACTATGAACAGCACGTAAGTGCCTGAAGCAGGGAGGACTGCCTCTAAAAAGGTTGCTGTATCCACGTGATGCCCTTCTCGCAGGACACCCCCCGTGAAGGGGGTGTGTATTTTAGTTTACGCGTTACCGAAGATACTCTGCAGTTCAGCCGCGATGGCGTCGGGCGCGGCGTCAGGGGTGGTGTCTTCAACTACCGGAGCCACGGGCGCAGCTTCAACTACCGGAGCCACGACTGGAGCCACGGGCGCAGCTTCAACTACCGGAGCCACGACTGGAGCCTTGGGTGTCGTAGTGACAGCCACAGCCTCAACAACTCGAGGCGCGACTACCTGTGCTGGCACTGCTTCGCCAGGCGCGGGCAAGGCCCTAGCTGCCACATCTTGCAGGATAGCCGCGTTGAAACCGTCAGTGCTCTGCACAGCCTCGATAGCCGGCAGGGCCGCAGGGGTTACATACCCTTTGAGGGTAAACGTGATCTTGGGGTAGTCCGCGTGGTCGTCGAAGCCCAGCTGCGTGATGGCTTCCTCTGGTATAACGCCGTAGTTGTTCAGGTGTTTAAAGTACACGCGCAGGGCTTTCATGGCGGAGATGGGTACGAGCAGTTGGTACACCTTCGAGGGGTCACTAGCAGCGATGACCGCCAGCGCACGGGTGTCCGAGCAGGTCTTTGACTTGGCACCTGAATTGGTGATCTTAGAGCCGAGCACGTTGTGTGGACACGTCGCACATGAAGGGCTGACTGGGTTCTCAGTGCTTTCGTCGGGCGTGATGCCGTTGGCGCTTGTGCACACCGGGAACATATCAGCAGCACTAGAGTCGTAGGGTTTGTCAAAGTAGGCTTTAGAAACCTTGGGGTTGCTGCCGATGATGACCACATCCAGTGAGGTGCCGATGACGGTCTCAATGTCACCGTCGACTAAGCGGTAGCGGCTGGCCCGGATGGATATTTTGGGGATGCTTGTGCCTTCCCCTACTACTGCATCCAGTACAGCAGAGCGTGTACCCTCGGCTTTCCGTGCAGCGATGCGGTCGGCGATGTGCGCAGGTACGTTTAAAGTTGTGTCAGTCATAATAAGCTCTCTCGCGTAAGTTAAATAGTTTAGTCGTTGGAGTTTTCTCTAATGCGGAATACAGACACCGCGTTATAGTCCAGCCCAGGTGGTGGTACACCGTTAAGGGCGACATACTCCCCCACGGCTTTTTTCAGTGGGCGCTTATCAAGCAAGTCCCACCGGTTATTCTCTTGTATGAATTGGAAAAATTGTTCGGAGTTGGCCGACTTGCATGAAACGTGTGTCGTCCAGTACCCTGTGCCTGCATCTGTTGGGAGTGAGGATAATCCGGCCTCAGAGGCCGCGTTAGCTAGCTCTCCTTCGATCACGGACATTCTCGTTTTGTGCACAGCCACCACCTTTTTCACTTTATCTTCGATGGCTTTCACTGTTTTGCGGAGCATAAGATACTCCTGCATAAGCTCTTTGTACTGCATACTGACCTCTCAGCTATGTTCATTGATACCACTTACTAACGTTAGGAAGTCCGACAGCGTTTTTTGTTTAGTGCGTAGTCGGCGGTAGAGTTCAGACTCAAACCCTGATGCAGACAAGTTATAAACTGCGGTCTTCCCAGTGGTTCCTATACGCCTTATCCTGGCGTTTGCTTGTTCATACTGCTCCAGTGAATGTATTGGAGCATACCATATAATACTCTTGGCCGTCGTAAGTGTCAAGCCATGCGCAGCCACCCTAGGGTGTGCGACGAGGACGTCTATCTTATCGGTATTCTGGAAATCATAAAATACCTGATCGCGTTTCTTTTTGTCCACGCTGCCGTGAACGGTCGCAACGTCATACCCTGCGGCCGATAAAACTTCGACCACTCGGTCCTGCACGCCGCGCAGTGGGACGAATACAATGCACTTACCACCAATTTCTGACAACAACTGCAAAACCGCCTCTGTGCGGGTGGAGTCATCGAACCGCACATGCTCGCCATCTTCGGCGTACACCACACCACAGCATATCTGCAACAGCTTCTGGAACACCACTGCCGCGTTAGCTGCAGATATGTTGGTGCCCATAATCATGGCCTGCTCTTGCATGTCCTTGTAGGCCACTGTCTGTTGTTTAGTAAGCTCGCAGCGACGGTCAATGAACACAGTCTCTGGCAGGTCCGTACACTCCGACAGTGAGTAGCGGATCGACGGCTGCATGACACTCTTACAAGTCTCCAGCGCGTCCGGCCTGGCCACCCACTTAAAATTTGTGACCTTCTGCATGACCATGTTGCGGTATGCGTTGAAGCTGCGGGGCACGGTTGTGGAGCCGACCAGTTTACTCAATGTCCAAGCGTCTTCAGGGCTTTGGGATATGGGCGTACCTGTAAGCATCCACAGCCACGGGCTGTTCTCGGCCATGAACTTGTAAAACTTTTTATACCGCCCAGTGGATGGGTTCTTCAGCGCGGTTGCTTCGTCATAAATGACCAGATCCACATCGTTGAACCAACTGGGCATGGTGGTGAACCCGTCATGGTTGATGATTAAGAACTCTGCGTCGGTCTCCTCCACAATAGCCTTGCGCCGCGCCTTGGCCTGTGTAAGCACCTCGAACCGACGGTGTGTAAAGTGGTGCATAAGTTCCGTACCCCACACTATTTTCACAGTGGAGAGCGGAGCGACGATAAGTACTTTTTTGACCAGCCCCTCTGTTATGAGGTGATCGGCCGCCCATAGTGAGGCAACTGTTTTACCTGTGCCCGGCCCGTTAAGGCATAGCGCCCTGCGGTTGGCTGTCAAAAATTTGGCGGTGTCCAGCTGATGGACGCGGGGCTTGAACCTCCCCGGCCACTCGTAGTACTGCGTTATAGGTAAGGGCACGTCCCTAAAGCCCATGTTACGGAGCACCTGCGCTGACTCCACGTTGTGGTCTACGGCGGTGAGGCACTGCCCTTTATGGTCAAACACCACGGTGTCAGGGATTACCTCCTGTATCTCGGCGTGCCGAGACGTGGCGAGCACCAGCTTCCTGGTCTCTGGAACCACTAGCATTCGAGCAGCCCTGCGATTGTGCCACGTAGCTCCCCTACGTTCTTGTCGTTAATGACGAGGTACAGCCCGCACGCAGCCTGGATTGCGGCGCCTTGTTTCTTCTGCCAAGCGGACTCTTTGTTCTTGCCGAACTTAGCTTCGATACCGACAAAGTACCCGTTAACACAGCACACGAAGTCAGGTATCCCCTGCACACCATACCCCGTAGGCACCGGCATGAAGTGGAACACCTCGCTTGGGAACTCCGCCAGCACCTTCTTGATCTCTTTCTTAACGTCTTTTTCGTTGCGCATCTGGACATACCTCTTGGGCTGCGCACCATCCACACAGTGGGCTAGGCTTCGATGGAAAAACCCCCGTGTCCACGGCCTCCTGCACGGCGTCGATGCGCTTATTGATGCTGGCCCACACCGTGTCAGCCTGTGCTCTGGTGTAGACCATGGTGGTGGCGTCAGTGTGCTTAAGCCATACGAACACACATGTAACCTTCTGGACCTCTGGATAGGCGTTGAAGACCAGCGACGAAAAGATTTTAAACTGCTCGGGGTCAGGTTTAACTTTACCCGTCTTCCAGTCGATGGTGATCGCCTCGGCGCCGTCTATAATAGAAACGTCCAGTATGCCTCTGATCCATGCGTCACTACTGAACCAGTCGCAGGGCAGCATGGCACCGTCAAGTGTCAACTGCTGCTCAAACATAGCGTCAGGGTACTTACGCACAATATCATCTACGTAAGTGGCGTACTCCCGGGTCTCGTCCGTAAGGTGGGCGGGGTCCCGGGTCTTGCCATACATTTCAAGGGACTTGTGCACCCGCTCGCCGTACTGCGTATGCACGCTACCCTCGTCCTGTACGTCCTTCAGGATGTACAGGTGCTCAAACTGTTTGGGGCAGGTCTTGAAGGTGTTAAGCCGGCTGTAAGACACGGCCATCTTACTCATAGCCTGGCCTTCGCAGTGTGTAACAGTTTCACCAACACGTCCGCATTAAGCCGCCGCAACGTCTCAACATGGCGCTGTACGGGGCGCGGCACGCCCCCACGGTTCTTCCAGCTGCTATATGCACCAGCACTGACACCAATAACTTCGGCGAATTCTGGACGGCTCGCCCCCAGTGACAGTCTGTACTCGTCTAAATCTTCCCACTTCATTATTTCGCATCTCCGGCTTTCCGTTGGAAGCACTCCAAACCCCCAGCGTTGTCGCCACCGCTGGTGAGTATTAAACACACCATGTGCGGGTGCCCATCGGGGGTGAACTCGTATATGTCTGGATTGGCCCCCCAACCGTCTACTTCATAAACGTTTTCGGGGGTTAGTAATTTATTGCCGTGTAGCTCTGAAGAGCCGTTACAACCTGTGGCGAGCATAGCGCCAAGGCACACAGTAGTAGCCAATAGTTTTTTAGTGTTCATTATTTCGTTTCTCCAGTTACAGTTGTTGGTAGCTCGCACCAGTAGTCTACATCCTGCCCAAAGTGCGAATTAGGGCCAAACTCGTCCCACGCGAACGGGACAAGGTTATTCGCTTGGGCATCCTCTGGTCTGTATATATCACTCCGTCTGCGCACTCCAAAATCAAGCAGCGGGTCTGGCAAAACCCCACCTTTCATTTTTGCCCGCTGCTCTTCTGACAACCCCTTGGCGAACTTAGCAACGCGCCAATACCTACCTCCAGCCAGGTCGGACGCGTCCCTCCAGTTTGTTTTTATTAAGTGGATCAGAACGTACTGGCCGTTGGCGGGTAGGGCGTCGCTAACACTAATAGGCTTCATTATTTCGCATCCCCATAAGATGGCCCGGATTCAACTTCCCCGGCCAAAGGTAATAGGCCCCTACACCACTTAGGCGCAGTGCAAAGGGCTTGCATCATTAGTGTTTTACAGTTTTCCACCTCGACATCAGGCACGACGCATACAATCTCGTCATGCACCGACATAGCCACGGGGTACTTCCGGTGAACCAGCATAGTCTGCCACATAACTACCTGCCGTGCGGCGTGCTGACACAAATTCTCTACCACCTTCGCACCGTATAACTTACGCGGTGCTCCGTTGGACGTGTAGTTCCACTCGCTACCCATGGTTTGCTCAAGGTCTCGGTACGTGACTCCCATCTGCCCGGGGAGTGAAAACCCTTGGGTGTCTGTTAGAAACATACCGTGCACGTCGACAGGAGTAAGTGTACGGCCCTCGGCGATGGCTCTGAGCACCTCACGACCGCAGTATTTCCACAGAGCCCCAATTTGCCGGTACGTGCTGCGGTAAACGTGTACGATCCGCTCTGCCTCTAGTGGCTCTACTACTCGCCCTAACTGCTGGCTAGCCATGTCTGCGAAGGTCTGCGCCCCAGCGCCGTACTGTAGTGACAACATGGCAACCTTGCCCAGGAACCGCTCGGCTTTGTCTTCCTTGGTGATCTCTCGCCCGAACAACACGCTTGCGAAGTCACAGTACATGTCTACGCCTGCGGCTATCTTAGCAAGGGCTTCAGTCTCACCGGCGAGCATCATAATCATGCGCAGCTCGATGTTAGAAGAGTCACCCACCACCACCGTATGGCCCGGCGGGGCTACCAGCCCCTTACGCAGTGCACCAGCGGCACCACGGGCAGGGATATTCTGGTAATTTATCTTGTTGCCACCGCTCAGTCGGCCAGACACTTTAGCACCCCAGTGGTTGAGGTACACAGGCAGCGGCCCACGTAACGCGGACTGCCACAACGTGAAGGCCCGGGTTTCTGCAATGGTCGACTTAACCCCTGTACGTGCGGCCACTAGCGCAGCCACATCAGGGTTCTCGTGGTTCAGCAAAGCCTTAAGGCCCTTGTCCGTCTTAGCAAAGGCGTAAGTTTCCTTGCCTGTAGTCTTGGACGTTTTCATAGGGGGGCTAACCCCGAGGCCTTCAAGTAGTGCAGCGAACTTAGGGTTGGACATCAGCTCAGATTTCTCAATGCCGCACTGTGATAGTATTCGCTCCTTCCGATGCACCTCCTCCTCATAACACTGCTTCAGGTGGGGCACATCGCCGTACAGACTTGGCTCTGTGAACATGCGTATAGTCATGTCCCCGAGAGCCAGCTCAAACAGGGGGTAGCCCTTAGCCAGCATGATCCGCGCCATCGAGTGGCACAGCGCAGTGTCATTCATACAGTATTCGCCATAAGCGGCCAACTGTGTCGGGGTGAAGTCCTCCCGGCGTAACCCCGTAGCATTGTGTACTTCTGTACCCTTGGCGCCGAGGGCCATGTGCTCAGCCAACTTCGCCAATGAGTACGAGCGTAGCCATGGGTATGTAGCCCTGGCCATACCCAACGTGTCCACCCACATACGGGGTTTGAGCCCGAACCGCTGCGTGCTGATGAACCCGTCGAACAGTGCATGGTGCGCGACCATGATGGTGTTCGGCCAGTCCACAGTATCCCGCAGGAACTCTTTGGTGTGAGCCTCACTCCCTGAGAACCACAACACCTCCGACGACTTTGAAGCCCGTACACTAACGCCCACGGTCTGGTATCGGTCGTCGAGGATGTAAGCATCCGTCTGCATCTTGCGCAGGGAGTAGTCTTTATCATAGTAGGTCTCGTAGTCGATCGCCGCGAAGTCCATCTCTGCGGGATCGAAGGTACTCACGAGTCCTCCATTTCAGCAACCAACCGCTCAAGGTCCACCGTCGAAGTCTCGCTGAAGTATGTTAAAGCTGCACAAATGCGCCGACCGTCGTCGTCACTTACCCACGCCCATTCCGATGTACCCACGACCATACCCGCGGTAAAGCCATTACTACTCCTCCCCATGTCAGCATCTTCGTGCGCCTCAGTGTCGCATTCGTAGATTATGGCCTGGTGCGTTGCGTCGCCGTTGAACCCAAATTTTTTCATACGTCCTCCAATTCGACAAACCCGTCCAACCCTTCCTGTTTGGCTTTATCACATAACTCACGCGTGGTCGCGTGCAGGTTTAGCAGCGCACTGGGGGCAAACGCTAAAGCGGTGTCATCTATGTTGCTAACTAACATAAACTCTCTCTCCGACGCTATGTAATAGATGCTGAACGCGCCTCCAGAAGTACCGGCGACAAGTGCCCCGTAGGGTATACCCCCATCGGCTTCGGCCTCTTCTAGCGGTGGGTATGCTGAGTTGGGGATTACGCGTATGAACGGCACTACATTACTCATGTGCACTCTCCTCTAACAGTTCCATCTCTCGCCGACTTAGCACCAGTGGGCGGGGCACAACCTCCTCCCCCGTCTTCAGGTAGTGGTCACGGTACGCCTGCGCTGCGAGTGACGCGTTGGGCTTACTAACGTACCGGGCTGTTGAAAAATACTTACTTGGTTTGTTCGGGAGTACTACTTGGTAGCCCCCCGCGTGCTCTTTTATATATCGCATACTGCCTCCACAGTTGTTGCGCTACCCGGCTTTAAAACTCCCGAGTATTTCACCTTCATAACCGGCGGTGGAAAGTATCGCGCACCGCACCTGACACCTATCGTGCCACAACTTACCTTCGTCGCCAGTTTTTAGGTTGGCTAGCTCCCGGGCTCGCGCTTCGGTCGGGGCGCGTACTATTTTTGCTCCAAACTCATCCCACGAGGGTTTATTTACCCGCTCCAATAACCACAATTTCATCTTAATTACTCCGCTTGCTTAACAAATGCCGCAGGTATTTCATCACCCGGCTCTATAAATCCCAAGTGCTCTAATATCTCGCGTAGGTCTTTTTCTTTCATAAGGGCGACCTCTCTGCTGACACACTGCCCACTTCACAGTTAGGCTTTAGTTTTTTGTACTCAGACCAGGCTTTGGCACACACCATGCTTTTGTAGTGTGCTGCGGCCCGCTCCTCACTGCCATAGTCCAGTGCCCACGCGGCTAAAAGGAGAGCTAGCATGCAAATAACGACCAAAAGCTCAATCCTCATTGCTAATATCCTGCTCCTCGCCCAGCGTGGCCATAACCTTATAAACACTAGCTCGGGATATGTGCGTCACGCCGTGGTCTCTAAACCAATCGTGCACCTGCTGCCCAGTAAACCGCTTCTCTACCTTAAGCACCCTGATGACTTCTGTGTAGTAGCCCACGGGCTGCTTGCGAATAGCCTCCCCCTTAGCGCGGTTGAGTAGTACGTCCAGTGGTGGTATTGCGGGTATCTCTTCTTCTGCGTCCATAATAATCTCCAGATTAAGTTATTTGCCAAACATTCTGATTTGAGCGCCAGTGCTACTCATCGCCTCGACTGGCATGAATACAGCGTTCTGATTGGAGGCCATCAACCGCAGTGCTTCCAAGCGTTTCAGATCCAGTAGTTGGGGTGTGATGGATGCACCGAGGATCTTATTGGCATCACGAGTAGTCTTTGCCTTAGTGATCTCAATTTCATAATCAGCTTTAGCCATAACCTGTTCGTTTTCCTTACGCACCATATCAATGCGGGCCTGAGCTTCCTCTTTCTTGATAGCCAAATCCCGTTGCTTCGCTGCATTGATGGCATCAGTAATAACTGCTGGATACTCGATCAGTCCTAACGCAAGGTCTGAGACCTCGATAGGCGTATTCACCATTGCTGCTAATGCCTGCTTACCAATCTCGCTACTGAGGCGAGTATAGTTCTTGTGAACGTCTTCTACTGTATACTGACTAACCACTGCTCGGGTAATGTTGCGAATAGCCATACGACCGTAGATGGAATACACCTCATTGAAGACAATCAGATCATCCTCTCCTGCAGCAATATCATTGAACATGCTATCAATGGTTTGGGGATCACCTGCAATTCGACCACGGAACTTCACATCAACTGTGAGTTTCAGTTTGTCTTTTAGGATCACATCCACTTTCTCAGTGTATGCCTTGGTGCTCGTTTGTAGAGTGATCATCTTATCTCGCCCCCAGAGTGTGTACTTACCGGGTTCCAAGACCCCTTTCTGATAGCCTGCTGTTCCTAATATCTTGCCTTTGGTTGCTGGTTCCACGACATCGAAGCTACATGCTGTGATGAGTGTTGCGGATGCTACTAATGCTACTGCTGTGACTCGCTTAATGCTGAATTTCATTATGTGTTCTCTCGTTTTGTTGGTTTAGGTTGGCTGCTTTTGAATTGTTAAATTCTTCAAAAGACTCTTTTTTAACAATTACCCGTTCGGGCAGGGTGTTAAATTGGTTGTTGTTTGTTGTTCGTTGTATTGGTGTTGCTGTCATTCGGAATGGATTAACCGCGAAGAAAAGTATTCCTACGATGAGAAGTATTGCTTTGCCTTTCGGTTTTGAATAATAGGCTAGAAACCCTAGCGCGGAATACACTGCTAGTGCTATGAGTTGTTCGGGCTGAAAGGACATGGTGCGGCTCCAGATTAAGTTATTTAAAAATATAAAATAGTAGCGCCCAGCTACCTGCCAGTATCGACATGAGTAGTAAGCGCCCTAGTAGGTGCGCACATCCCTCCGTGAACTTCCCATGAACTCCCATAGTTACACTCCTTGTGTTGTTACTAACGCGTTAGTAACTATTCAGTGCGCCAAACTCTCACGCCCCCCACAACAGTACGCTGTGAGAACCGCATAGGTTTGTGGCGTTTGTTGGCCCAGGCCACTGCGCCGTAGAGCCGGCGCCTCGTGACTTCGGATGACACGTCAGTTTTAAACTCGATAAGGAACGAGTCCCCTACGTCCATGTCAGCGAACGGGTAAATGGTGGCGCGAGTGTCGTGCCTAGACGCGGGCATTTCTACCCCCGCCTCGACACTCGCGGTTAACGCTTCAGGTTCTTCAGTCATGTTCATCTCGTACGGTCGATGCTCGCACCGCTTTTATCCGTAGGTTACTCGCTGGGACATCCAGCGTAGTTATAAATGCTAGTAAGTCTGCGACCGCAGTCCCACCCCCTCTAATGTACACAGTGCTCGTACTAGTGTCAAATGATAAGCCGTCCGGGGCTTCATAAGAACACGGGTCCACACCCAGCTTGTTGAACCCTGTAACTACACGGGTCTCCGTACGTGTAACCGTACGCCGTAAGGCGCTCACGGAGGTCTCCAACAACCGCAGTTTATCCATTAGTATTTTCTGCTCTGCTTGGTTCATACCTTTTCTCCTATTTATTTGTGGGGGGCAAAAGCTGTACGTGGCTTATCGAATCGTCATTGAACCCGGCTGAAACCCCGTACCAAACCGAACCATCCGCCTTGCGGGCTATGAATTTGTATCTAGTGTCAGGGATTGCCACAACTTCAGCCCCATCGCCGTGGTAATTCTGGATGTTTTTCAAGCCCCTTGCATCGCTACAGGCGGCTGTAGCGAGCGCAGTAGTGAGTACCAATGCAGGCACCCCGTATTTTTTTATGTTCACACCTTCACCTCTACTACGGTGCCGAATGGCACCTCCATATTTGAATTGCTGGGGTAAGTACACCCCCAGATTACGGGTACTCCCGGGTCTTCGCACTCGTTGACGTTGCCACACAGATCAGTCAGGTACACCACTGCGGCTACTGGCTCCTCCATCCGGGCAACGTGCTCGAATACTGGCTGGAAGCGCGTGCCTCCACCCCCCTTCGCTTCTAGCTCGATGTCATCCCCGGAGTCGAACCGCTGCACTCCAGCGACGGAGGCGTCACAGTACACGACCTCTACCCACGCGGGGTTACAGTCCTCGGCGATCGCTGTGATCTCTCCTGCGATCTGGTCAAGCTCAGCCTGCCCAACAGAGCCAGAGGTGTCCACTGCTACGACCATGCCGCCCATAGCCTCGCTGTACAGGGTGGGCAGGTACATACCATGTGGCACCATGCGCCTGTTGAACCGGCGGTATGAGTAGTCGTTCTTGGCTGCCGCAGTCATCACCTTGCGCAGGTACTCGACCCACGACACTGAGGGTGTCAGCCCTCCGTTAACGATGCGGTTCACCAGTGCGGACTTATCCCCACAGGCCTTAGCCATACGTGCAGCTGCAGTGATGGCCGCCTCCATGTCCACGGCATCCGCATCACACTCGCCGGGCTTCATGTCGCCCTTCTTGTCCCAGCCACCACCTCCGGTGCCGGGAGGGCCATCAAGTCCTTCACCTTCACCTTCACCGGAGCTGTGCTTAGCTACCTCTTCAGCATCTTGTAGTAGCTTGGCGTACACGTCCTCTGTGGACATTTCTGCAGTCACCCATGGTATGTCGACGCCACCCTCGGGGAGCTTGCAGCCCCCTGAGTTAGTCGAAGACTTCCGTATCTCAAAGTTAATGACCGCATCGGCTGCGATGTTAAACAGCTGGTGGTTGTACCCCTTCATTCGCCAGCAGTGCAGGAGTACCGTGTGCATTGCCTCGTGTAGGCACAGGCCGTACAGCTCTTCATCATCCAGATCCGTACAGAACTTGAGTCCGAAGTAGGTCTTGCGACCGTCGGTACTGGCAGTCGCCTCGTTGGTTATAACCCGCTCCATCTTAGTAAACGCTGCGGATATGAAGGGGTGCCACAGCGTCATCCGCGCCGCGATGTACCCCAGCCGCTCTTCTAAAGCGGCAACTTGTCCTTTGTCGAGTTCCATTACTCGCACTCCTTATTCCAGTTCTCAGGGTCTAAGTTACTGTCCACGTCACCGAATGCACAAACGCCGCACAGGCCAATCGCAGAGGTGACAACGCCTTGGAGCGTCGTGGTTACTACCGGTGTGATACCGCACACTTTACAGTCGTGCGTGTAGTCAGGCTCGAACGTCTCGTACCGCTCGAATAGATCCATTTGCGTAGCCATATCTAATCCTCCGGGTTGTAAGCCATGACGGCCTGAGCGAGGTCATTCTTATGGAGGGGTTTTATGTCGACGGGGGAGTGGCCCCTTTCCGACCCATACCTGCGCTCTAGTGTGTACTTGTACCCGTTAATGTCTGCGTCGTAATTACGCGCTACTACGGGTGCCGCGTTCAAGGTTTTGAACAGTAGTGCCGCGAACTCGTGAGTGACCGCGTAATCGTGGTACCCGACCGACACTAAGCACATATCGTCAGGGTCTACGGCCAGCCCTGCGAATTGTTTAGCTTCAGTTTTATCTTTTGTTTTAGTAACCATGTTGATCTCCAATTAAACAGTTAATTACGCGCACTTTGCGGAACCCCTTATCTACCCCCAGCTGAGTTACTGACACCGTGAATGTCGCTACGCCCCGCGCCGCCCAAAACGGAGAAACCTGAAGTGTGTAAAGGCCTACACTCCCACTTAACAGGGCTGCTATATCCTGCCTCCCCGCCACTGCGAGTAGCAGTTTTGTGCGAGCAGGTATGCGGGGCCAAATAAAACTTTGCTCGTGGACCGTCATGCTCTCCACCGCTTTAGGGTTGTAGTCCCCTACATAGCGCTGTATGAATGCTTCGCATAACAGGCCTGTGTCAACACACCCGTCGAGCGCGCACTCTATAACCGCATGACGCAGCGTGCTCTCAAGGGCCATCAACCTTCTCCTTACTGACGTTAGTAACACTGTTGGCTACCTGCAGCAGCCCACGGATGTGGCCTTGTAGCTCCACTAACACTGGTGCAGGTAGGGTGGCCAGCAGTTTTTTAAGCTGCCGGGTCTGTTCCTTGTTTACCGTCCGCATCGGACACCTCCTTTTCTAAATACTCGTAGCACGCGTTCGCAAGACACTCGCGCTCAAATGCCCTAAGTGTGTTGAGTATGTTGTAGGTGTGCCCGCCTCTAAGCTGCACATTTACAGCGAGGAGGGACACCTCCGCGGGTTCTGCGGGGTGGCAGTCTTCCGCCCGCGACGTTATGTTTTCTGGTGCCGGGGCGGTGTAACTAAACCTCACCCGGACTGGCAGCTCACTGGCGTGTAACCGCGTCGGTATCGTCTCAATGTTTTCCATCGTCTTCTCCTGGTATCCATATTTCCTCAGCTGGCGATAGGCACAAGTCCGCACCGCGCCCAGAGTCATTCAGTGGCATTACTTCCACAGCTATATTAGTTAGGCCACGTCCGGTCTCTAACCACACCTCGCATAACTCTCCGGTATCTGCGTATTCCTCCGGCCAATCCGCGAGGATGGTTTTCAAGGCCCTGACAGTCAAACCATCTTCAAAGTGCACCGTCTTCTCCTATACTCGTGTGAATATATCTTCATTAGCTTCAAGCCACTCGTGGAACGCTGGCGATCGGTTGACACTGGGGTCACGACGGCTGGCCAAGCGACCTACAAGTGTGCCCATTTCTCTAGGCATCCGCTTCATAAAACTCCACGCGTTGGCAAAGTTCTTCTTATCGACCCGCGCTGCGAGGCCCATGGTCAGGCAATAGCGTACGTCCAGCCCCTCTGGCACCTCGACGGAGTCAGGGTCGGACAGGATCTGGTCAATGTCCGGCATAGTCTTCCACACTCGAAGGAACTGCTCGAACGCGAGGCCCGCCTCATGGCCCACATCACCACGGATCAGCTCGACACGCAGCGCCGGCGACACGGGTAATGATAGTTTGTCACTGACTGCGAACCAGCTGCGCGGTGTTGGGAACTGCTTGCCGTAGTCATCCTTGCCGAAGCGGTGCAGTAGATCAGCACGACTCTTGAGAAAGGCCATCACCTCTGGTGCCAAGCCGTTGGAGGCCCCGTGCTCCAGCACGTCGTCCAGTACAGTGTCGACCTCCAGCTCGGTCATGCGGTTGAGTAGTGGTGCGGCTATGGAGTACGTCACCCCTCGGTCTGAGGCGCGGTTGCCCGCTGCCACGACCATCCACCCATCAGGTATAGGGAAGCCGTTGACACAGCGGTCGTTAGTGATCTGGTAGGCCGGTGCCTGTACCGCCGGAGGTGCAGAGGTGATCTCGTCCAGAAAGAATATCCCCTTGGCGTGTTGCTCCATGTAGCTGATGAACGCTGGCTTCTGGCGTACTAACTCACCGTCGACGGGCATGAGCAAGCCGAAGTCGGTGGGGTCAGCCGTTGATAGGCGCAGGTCATACATCACACACGGCTCATCTTCAGTGGACAGTGCCTCGGCGGCCTGCGCCACGGTCTGTGACTTACCAATACCTGACGGCCCTACTAGGTAGAGTGTGCGCTTACGGTTAGCTTCGCTGTTGTAAAGGCTGACGATGGTAGATGCTACGGCTTTAATTCTCATGGTGTTGCTCCAAATAATATAGTTGTGTTAATTAAGTTGTGTTATTGTGCGAAAACCTCTCGCATGACCCTGCCCCACTTACTAACGCATTAGTAAGTGGGGTTTTTTACTTCTCCTCCTTTTGGTTTAATATGTTCACACTGAGTCTTCTTCGCTTGCTCAAAGCAGTAACTTGGTAGGTAGCCAGTTTGGGTGCAAATAGCAGTCTCCGTCTTAACCAGCTCCAATTGGGCGCCACTGCACCGGTAAAGTTCTACACTCCGAGGAGTATCCTCCACACACCCCGCCAGCAATAGCGCGACAGTTAGCGCCCCTATTGTTTTGGTGCTCATTTACTCTTCTCCTTTTGTAGTTTGCCCATTTTCTGGACAACTTCAGCTACTTGTGTGCGTACGGTGTTGAACCGCAGTTCAATCTCCTCCACTACATCCAGCGACGCTTGTACAGAGTCATCGTCCGGCACCCACTCACGGTCGAAAAACATATTGGCATCTGCGCGTAACACCCCAAACAACTGCTGAAACGAACCAAACTCCAAACTCTGGAAAGTCCATCACTCCACCTCTTTCGTGTTATCGAAAAACTGTATTAGCTTGTTGCCATCGACGTTAGTGTCCACAACAATCATTGTGAGCTCGTTACCTCGGTACACCCACCTGGGTAGGTGTCGCTGGGTGTATATCTCGTTGCAGTATCCGTCCTGCATAGTACCGTTGTGCACGTTGCCCACTTCCTTGGCGAAAAGAACAGCGTCGCCATACCCTTCCCCAGTCAGGTGCCAAAAGTAATCTCTGGCATCGTCTACGGGCAGTACCCTCCAACCTTCGACGTAACCTACCGCGTCGAACAACTGCTGCCGCACATCGTTGTATTTATCTAAAATCTCCATCAGAAAAACCCCTCCATTTTAGACACGATGTTATCGGTAGCCTTCTCGGCCAGCTCCTTACGGGCGCCGTCCGTGTCCACCTTGAACAGATCAGTCGGGTCGATGCCCGCTGATAGTAGTATCCCCTTGGCCCCATCAGCCACCCCAGCCCGGGCAGGGTTGTCCTTGCCTTTGAGTGTGCTCAGGTCACGTTGTAACGTGGCGCTACACCTTGCCGCAAGATCATCCAGCTCTGGTATATCCATGATGTTGAGCGCAGGCATCAGTGTCACCGCCGCCGCGAGGTCATCCATCAGACTCTCATGCAGTCGTGACTTGTCCCGGCTGGTCTTGTCATAGATGTTGAGCACCGCACCGAATAGTCTTTTGAGCGGCTGCCCTACTGCACTCAACAACGCAGACTGAGTGGCTGCCTCCACGTCCTCGGTGATCTGCTCCCGCAACTCCTCCTCGATGTTGGTGAACATGGTGGGGGTGTAGGTGCCCAGTGGCGCCACGTACAACTTCATAGTGAACTGGCTGGTAACGTCGGCCACGTCGGGGTACACCGATGGGTCATACAGGTCACCCTGCTGTTGCTGCGCCTTGACCAAGACATTAGTCCAGTCCTGCGCAAACTTCACCACCGCCTGCTGCCGCTCTTTCTCGTAGTCAGTCAGCTTCATCCTCACCTCTAGGTACACCTCCGTATCAATAAGGTACATCCCCGGGGTGCCCCACTCCACCCCGTTGTTACGCAGGTGTGCCCTGGCCTCAGACTCGATGGCTAAGATGGGGGCGAGCATCGCCTTGGGGTACAGTTGGCGCTGTGTCTTCAGTGCACCAGACGCTGAGTGTTTCGCCTCTGCCTCTCTCGTTACTTTCGTATCGAGCTTAGTCAGTTGAGGCTTGTGGAAAGTTAGGTTGACCAGTATCGCTCGGTTGCGTATGGATGGAAGCTCGTTGGTCTTTGTAGCTACTAACGCGTTAGTAGTTGTCATTTTGTTCTCCGTTTAATAAGGGTCGATGTCGACCTGGGTTACCGTTTCTTTGCCATGCTCTTGCACCTCGAACACTGTTGCTGTGCCCGCTGGGTCACGCTGCATTTCTAGGGCCTGTTGCGCAGCCTCCTCAACCGAGTCAGCTTCGATGTCTATCTCCCACGTTACTTTGTATTCAGCCATTTTGTTCTCCGTTTAAATAATGGATATTCGACTTGGTGACTTCGTGTAGCGAGCTCCTAACCATATTTACTCTCGCAGTACCAAACAACAGCAAGAAACCCCCAAAAACCGACCGACGCTAAATATGACAAATCGCTTGTGCATTCCATCACTTCACTCCCGGTGGCTTGTACTTAAGCTCGTCTGTGTTAAATACCTTCCGCACGTTATTCATTAGATCCCCACGGATGAGGGCCTGCATCACCTGACGCCGCATGAGGGGTAACGTCGGCGTGTAGTATCTCGTGTTGTCCTGCGCCATCACCTCGTCGAACAGGGACACCACCCGCGCCGCTGGGTCAGCCAGCAGTTCCTCAATCAAGGCGCCGTACTCCGACAGGATGCCGCTCCGCGCCGCCATGGTGTGGGGTGATTCAGGCCCGTGCCACTTGCTTATCCACGGGGCATCTTGGTTGATGGCCGCTAAGCCCTTCGCCGTACGAGTCGCCACCTCGTGTACCGCCTGCCACCGCTTAGCCATATCCTTGTCAGGCTGCGACACCACCACCGGCAGTCCTTGGAACCCAGCCTCTGGACTGAGCGCGTAGGCGGCGGCATCGCGCAGGTGAACCGGTAGTTTTTTCCTGTCCAGCTCATGCGGGGCTGCCAACTGTGTGCACAAGTGAGTGTCGTGGTCTACCACCAGGTACTGGCCCCCGCCCTGTGTAACCCACGTTCGTGGTATCTTCTCGTCGTTGAGGTAAAAGTCCCCCGGGGATGTGGCCGTTAGCTCCAGTGATATGCCACTTAGCGCCCCGGGCACCTTGGACTGTGCGACCATCTCCCGGGGTGCAGGGCCAGGCCGGTGGTTGGTGATGATAAGCTCTCCCGTCGAGAACACAGTGTAGGGTCGACCCCATAATGGCTTGTGGAAGTGGGAGTACCTGTCCCAGCGGATGGCGGCGTGTACTTTCTCGTAATCATATTCCATTTTATTCTCCAGTTTATTTAGTTGTAGTTACTACCGCGTTAGTAAGTTTACGGTGCTCGGAAAGTTGTACGTCGCCGTACTCCCCAGTATGTATCGCCCTATACTGCCGCGCTTCTACAAACCCACATGACCCCAACCATGGAAAGAACTGCGGCCCGTTGGTGAAGGCCGCCTCTCGCACAACACCATGCTTGTCGATAGCACGCTCGGTGAGGGCCGCCCACGCTCGCAGCTGAACCTCTGGGTCAAACTCTTTCGTGACTGTATAGAGGCCCAGCACTTCACACCCTTCGTGCTCCCCCTCTGTGGGGAGGAGGGTCTGCCCTACTTTACATAGGGGGACGTAGTATTCACTGCTCATATTCTTCCCCCAGTAGTACACGTGGTATGGGGCACTGTGCCCCACACTCCATTATGAATTTCGCCCGGGCCTCCAGTGGCAGGCCCACCCAGTAATTTTTTGGTTCACCGCCCAGCCGCACCGCGTTGGTGGCTGCATCAGCTGCCTTGAACGCCTCAGTTCTGGCAGTATGCGCGGCACGGCGCGTAAACATCAGTTCGAGGTGGCGCTGTACGTCCTCAATACTGTGGGCTATCTCCCGCTTGACCCAGGCGGAGTTTTCTTGCAGGTCGCCCATATCGTTGGGTATTTCCGACACGTATATAGTGCCTCGGTGGTTTACGGGGCCGTACCCTGATTTAGTCATGCGTGTAGGCATATCTTCGTAGCGCATCAGATACCTACCGCCGTCGTGAGTACGCAGTGCGATGGGCAGGGCGTATGAAAACAGGACTACTCCATGATGGTGCGGGACGAACGACCATGTAGCGTGGCCGGAGTGGCAGTCGTTCCGCTTGCCATAGAAGGCCCCGTCAGGGCCGCAAACCCGCAAGCTGGCCATAGTGTCGTGGCGGTAGTCTGATAACAGCTCCTCTGCGTATTTGTAAGTCTTGCCAAAGTAGGGTTGGGGGGGTGTGGCGTGTAATGTGTGCATAGTGTTCTCCTGTTGATTAAGTTGTGCTGCTAGGTTACTAATGCGTTAGTAAGTGGTGGTTAGCCTCGGACTCGGACTCGCAGGCGGCGGTCACCACGGTCATATGTCAACACCTCATGGAAAGGTAAGGCTTCGACATACCCGCAGGACTCCAGCCACCTGAAAAAGTCGCTGCCCCAGTCATAAGCACCGCCAGGGTCACGATCCATAACTTCCCACGCGTCGATCTTAGTGGTGCATTCAAAAGACTTGGTTACGCGGTACACGCCGACTAACACGTCGTTATCGGTGAACAGGGAATCTATTGTGCGGGTGATGTACTCCCCTTTGTTATAAAGCATAGTTTTCTCCAGTTGGCTAAGTTGTGGTTAGTTACCCCACGCATATCGCAGCAGGTCAGGGCCAGCTCGGGAAATGATCAATGTCTGGGCATCATCCCTAGTGGCTGGGGTAAGTTTGAAGTGGTAAACACCAGGCGCCCCTCTGAGTAAATCAATAAGCTTCGGCCGGTCGGCGAGGAGGGTTAATGCGCGGGTGTTCTTGTCCAGTGCGGCCCAGATGTTTGCGTTGTGCCGTGAGGTGAACGATTGTGACGGCGGGTAGGGGTGCACTAGCAACGCTTGGCGTAGTTGTGTGAGATCCACCCACCCATCCAGTGCACTCTCGGTGATGGCGTGCTTCAGTGCGGCAGGTAGTTTCTGCATAGGGTTCT
>Ga0209345_10001883_pt1 | contig 24269 bp, 23 predicted proteins | sample Cruoilmetagenom7_FD_187294 | JGI IMG/M metagenome (GOLD analysis project Ga0209345, IMG submission 187294) | Oil polluted marine microbial communities from Coal Oil Point, Santa Barbara, California, USA - Sample 7 (SPAdes) (version 2) | ecosystem: Environmental > Aquatic > Marine > Oil seeps ...
GTAGATTCTGTAAATAATGTGTACGGAATGTTTTATATGATTAATGGAAATGCAGCAACACATTCACAATTTTATGTAACAGATAGTGTTAATCATTTTGTGACAGGTTCGTTGTATTTTGATATAAAGCCTAATTACGATTCACTATATCCTGCCATTGTTTATTTAAGAAATGATGTGAGAACATTGATGGAAACTATTGAATGGAAATAAGAAATATTTAAGCATAAAAAAACCACCAAATTTGGTGGTTTTTTTATGCTTTATTTAGTGTGGTTAACTATGCTTTGTCTTTAGAATCATTCGCTTTTTTAGCATCACATTTCTTTTTGCAATCAGCTTTTTTAGCTGCGCATTTAGCACAATCTTTATCTTTGCAATCTTCACTACATTTAGTTTTACACTCTTTTTTTCCTTTGCAAGTAGCTTTGTTTTTGTCTTTACAACAATCTTTTTTACAATCTTTATCACATCCTTTCTTTGCTCCGTTAGATGTAAAAGACTCAACGGTTTTCATTCCGTTAACTGTATAAGATTCTCCAGCTTTACTTACAGTTTCTTCAAGATTAGTAGTTGTAACCTTTGCTTCATCATACTCAACCATTGCTAATTTATTTTCAAAATCAACTTTAGCCGATTTTACACCGTCCATTTTAGCAAGTTTTTTCTCGATCGTTTTTGCACAACCAATAGCACAAGTCATTCCTTCAATATTAAATTCTGCTTTTGCTAAAACAGCATCAGGATCTATTTGTTTTTTTACTTCAGTAGTTTCGACTTCTACTGTTTTTGTTTCAGGTGTAGTATCATTTTTACATGACCAAACGGCAATCGATAAAAATGCAACTCCTAATAATACTTTGATAGTCTTCATAACTTTTCTTTATTGAATTATAGTACAAAAGTAACGATTGTTTGCCTTTTATTATTTTAAAAGTGAGATTTTTGTGCTTTAATTAATTCGTAAAATAACTAAATGAGCAAAAAATGGGTGTATTTATTGGTGTTGTCTCTAATTTGGGGAAGCTCATTTATCTTAATTAAAAAAGGTCTTCTTGGTTTAAATCCTTTACAATTAGGTGCTTTACGAATTATTATATCAGGACTTTTTTTATTTTCAGTAGGATATAAGAGTTTAAAAAACTTAACAAAATCTAACATTAAATGGTTAGTGATTTCAGGATTTTTAGGCACTTTTTTTCCGGCTTTCCTGTTTGCTTATGCTGAAACTGAGATTGATAGCGCAGTAGCTTCTATATTAAATTCATTAGTGCCAATTAATACGATTCTTTTAGGTTTTGTTGCTTTTCAGATGTTTTCGTCCAGGAAGCAAATCATTGGTGTAATCATAGGTTTTTTAGGAACTTTAATGCTGATATTAAATGGAGCTTCTTTAAATCCAGATCAGAATTACTGGTATGCTTTTATGGTCATTATAGCAACTTTAATGTATGCAGGAAATGTAAATATTATAAAAAGACATTTGCAAAATGTGCCACCGTTAACTATAGCTGTTGGAAATTTTGCTGCAATTATGGTTCCTGCTTTTGTGATTTTAATTTTTTCAGGTTTTTTCACTTCAGAAGTATTGACAGGTGAACACTTTAATATGTCATTGGTTTATATTATACTTCTTTCATTGTTTGGAACAGCTATAGCAAAAGTGTTTTTTAATAAATTGGTGCAAATTTCAAATCCAGTCTTTGCTTCATCAGTAACTTATATAATGCCTATCGTTGCTGTTGTTTGGGGACTTTTAGATGGAGAAATATTTAATTTTTGGCAAGCAATTGCAACTTGTGTAATTTTGATTGGTGTTTATTTGTCAAACGCCAAAAAATAAGGCACTTAAGGAGTTGTTTTTTTTAAATAAACCATTTGTAGATTCAATTTTAAAAACTATATTTGCACCCGCTTTTGCCATAAGGTAGAAGTTAATTTAATTAATTAAACGTTACGCTATGTACGCAATTGTAGAAATAGCAGGGCAGCAATTTAAAGTTGCGAAAGACCAAAAAGTCTTTGTTCATCGTTTGGCTTCAGAAGAAGGTTCGAAAGTTTCTTTCGACAATGTTCTTTTGTTAAGCAACGATGGCAATGTTACTATTGGCGCCCCGGCTATCGACGGAGCTCAAGTTGGAGCAAAAGTCATTAAGCACCTTAAAGGTGACAAAGTTATTGTATTCAAGAAGAAGAGAAGAAAAGGATACAAAGTAAAAAATGGACACAGACAAGCTCTTACTGAAATAGTAATAGAGAGTATTGTTTCTTCTGGTGCTAAAAAAGCAGCTCCTAAGAAAGAAGCTAAGCCTGCAGCTCCAAAAAAAGCAGCTCCTAAAGCAGAGGCAAAAGCTCCTGTAAAGAAGGCAGCTCCTAAAAAAGCAACCGGTAAAGCTGACGATTTAAAGAAAATCGAAGGTATTGGACCAAAAATTGCTTCAACATTAACAGAGGCTGGTATCTCAACTTTTGCTGAATTAGCAAAAACAGATGCTGCAAAAATTTCTGAAATCATTGCTGATGTTCGTGGAAATCACGTAACTGATACTTGGCCAGCACAAGCTCAAATGGCTGCTGATGGTAAGTGGGATGAATTAAAGAAATGGCAAGACGAATTAGATGGTGGTAAAGCTTAATTGCAAATCACTTAAGTATAACAATATAAAACCTTAAGAAAATGGCTCATAAAAAAGGAGTTGGTAGTTCTAAAAATGGTAGAGAATCAGAATCGAAACGCTTAGGTGTTAAGATATTTGGAGGACAAGCTGCTATTGCAGGGAACATCATCGTAAGACAAAGAGGTAATACACACCATCCAGGTGAAAATGTTTATGGTGGAAAAGACCATACATTACACGCTAGAGTTGACGGTGTAGTAAAATTTACTAAAAAGAAAAATAATAGATCATACGTTTCTATCGTACCAAACGGAGAAGCTTAAGAAAATTTTATCTTAAAATAAATAGACATCTTTATTTCCTATAGTAGGAAGTAAAGATGTTTTTTTTTCTTAAAAATTTATATAATATATTTGTAAGTCATAGTGTAAATTTTGTTCGATTAGCATGGTGTAGTAAATTTATTTAACACTTATATCGTAAAGTCACACCTGTTAATATGGAAATATATAAACTCAAAAAAATATAAAGTTTGTTATTTGTTTTAAAAGATAAAAATGATAGCATCAGACAAGTTAGTTACTTATATGTGGGTTCTGTTAGCAGTTTATGCTAGTGTAATACTATTTTTTGTTATTCGGGGCGCTAGAAAAAACAAAAGCATAAATGATTATGCTGTTGGAAATATTGGTTTCCCTTCATGGGTTGTTGGTTTATCATTGGCTGCTTCTATGACAAGTGCTGCTACATTTATAATTAACCCTGGTTTTATAGCACTGTATGGAATATCTGGAGTTATATCTTTTGCAGTTGTATTACCTATTGCTGCATTTATTTCGTTAATTGTTTTTACAAAAGGTTTTATTAAACAAGGAAATGCAGTTAAAGCAACTACGATGGCTCAATGGATTGGTAAGCGATATAAGAGTAAAAATTATGCATTTTTCTTTGGAATTATTGCGCTTTTACTAATTACATTTATTGTGCTTATTAATGTTGGTCTTACACAAGTGATTTCTAAATCGTTGAATGCGGATTCATTTTATGTGCTTCTTGGAATTACAGTATTTGTATTTGGTTACATGATGTTTGGTGGAGCTAACTCAATGGTTTACACTAATACTATTCAGGCAATAATTATGTTTATTGTAGCTATTATTTTAATTAGTTCTGGATCAGAATATTTTTCAGATGGAATAACAGGTTTCTTTGATAAATTAAACGTTATAGATCCTAATTTGACAAAACCAACGAACTCTTCTAGTTTTCTTTTTCGTGATTATTTTGAAATTATTCTAACTCAAATTATTATTGGAGTAGCAATTGTTTGTCAGCCACATATTATTACAAAATCTCTATTGTTAAAAGATTCAAGTAAAATTAATACGTACCTTTTTAGTGGTATTGCCTTCATGATAGTATTCTTTTTGGTTGTCGTTGTTGGGTTATATGCAAGGATTAGTTTTCCAGATTTTATTGTAAATGGAGATAAGCTTCGAATGGATGAAATAATACCAACTTATGTAGTAACTAAATTTTCAATTGGTGTTGGGTTGGTTATTGTAGTAGGTTTAATTTCAGCAGGATTATCTACTTTAGAGAGTTTGATTCAGTCTCTTTCGATTACTATAACTTCAGATATTATAAACCCTTTGCTTAAAGGTAGACTTACAGATAAAACAATAACTATCAATAAATTAGTTATTGTGATGTTAGGACTAGTAAGTTTTTTATTAAGTTGGGAACAAATTCAAAACCCAAATGTAAGCGTAGCTATTTTTGCTCAAAATGGAGTTTATGCATATTTTGCTGCAGCTTTTGTGCCTGTTCTTTTTGGCACATTTTTTAAAAATGTTTCTACTAGATCTGTTTTTATTGCGAGTATTACTGCAATTGTTGTACACTTTGGCATTTATTATGGTAGATTAACACCATATATGCAAGAACCTGTAAATAACCCTGGAGTTTCTGCTGCAATTGGTATTGTAGTATCGGTACTTATAGGCTATATATTATATAAGTTAGACCTTAAAAAGAAGGAGTGGATACATTAGATTGGACAGCCAAATGGGCGGATTATACACCAGATAAAATTGCTTTAACTTCTTATGATGCAAATAAAAGTTATACGTATAATGATTTACATCGGTATGCTAATGCGCTAATCAATAAATTTATAGAGCTAAATCTTGAAGAAGGAGATAGAATAGCAGTATTAGCAGAGCATAGTTTAGAATACCTTGTGCTATTTGTTTCATGTCAACGTATGGGCTTAGTAATTGTTCCATTAAATTATCGCCAACCAATAAATCAAATAGCAAGGCTTATTGAAGATTGCACTCCTAGTTTATTTATTTGTAGTAATAATCAACAGTGTAAATTATCACAATTACCTCTTCAAAAGATTGAAAAAATTACATTTGAAGCATTTGAATTATATTATAGAAACTCAAGTAAAAAATCATCAAGAACCTTTCAAATTAAAGAAGATAATGCCTTGTTTATTTTTTACACCTCAGGCACAACAGGTGAGCCCCAAGGCGTAATTTATACGAATAAAATGCTGTTTTGGAATAGTTTAAATACCTCAATGCAGTTAGGGATTACATTTAGAGATTCAACAATAAATACTTTGCCTCCCTATCATACTTCTGGTTGGAATATTTTTATTACTCCACTATTACACAAAGGAGCTCATATTGGTATGTTAGAAAAGTTTGATTCTGAAAAAGTTTTATGTCTTTTAGAGCTTAATAAGACAACTTTATTTATGGCCTTACCAACCATGTTATTAATGATGCAAAAAACACCAGTTTTTAAAAATGTTAACTTAAAAAAACTGCGGTATATTATTTCTGGTGGAGAAAAAGTTACTTCTGAACTTGTTTCATATTGGAAAAATGAAAAAAACATTTCTATTCGGCCTGGGTATGGTTTAACTGAAGCGGGTCCAAGTATAACATCCCTTCATCATAAAATGGCAGAGTTAAAACCGAATTCTATTGGGAAACCAAATTTTTATTTAGATTTAAAAATTGTAAATAAAAATGGAGATACTGTTAAAGTAAATGAAGTTGGAGAGCTTTGTATTAAAGGTAATATTGTTACTCCTGGATATTGGAATAATTCGGTTAAAACTAGTAGCAAAATTAAAAAAGGATGGTTATTTACAGGTGATTATGCTTATAGTGATGACGAAGGTTTTCTTTATGTGAAAGGACGAAAAAATGACATGTATATTTCAGGCGGAGAAAATATTTACCCACAAGAAATTGAAGCACACTTAGAGTTAATAAATGGAGTAAAAAAAGCGGTTGTATTAAGTGTAAAGGATGAAAAATGGGGAGAATGTGGCATTGCATTTGTATGTTCAGAAAATGATCACCTTTCTATTACTCAAATAAGAGAAGAGCTAAAATGTAATCTAGTTGCTTTTAAGCATCCAAAATATCTATTTATTTTAGATGAAATCCCGTTAACTAGTTTAGGAAAAGTATCTAGAAAAAAGTTATTTAAATATTTTAATTCAATTAAATCTCAATCATGAAAAAATGTTCACTTTTAATAGTTTTTACTTTTTTTACATCTATTATATTTTCTCAAAAATCAGATAAGCTTATGAAAGAAATAATTTCTAAATATGATTTTAAAACACATACTGTAAAAGTAGACAATACTGACATAAGCTATATTAAAGAAGGTACTGGGGAAAAAGTAATTTTATTTGTACATGGTTTGAGTAGTAATTCAGATGCATGGTCTAAAAACATTGAAGTGTTAAAAGAAAATTACACGTGTGTAGCATTAGATTTGCCAGGTTATGGTAGTTCAACAAAACCAAATGTTGACTATACCCCATCTTATTTTGCTGAATTTTTACATCAATTTATACTAACCCTGGAATTAAAAAACGTCATTTTAGTGGGTCATTCAATGGGAGGGCAAGCAAGTATCAAACTAGCAACTTCTTATAAAAACGACATAGATAAACTTATTTTAATTGCTCCTGCTGGCTTAGAGCAGTTTTCGGAAACAAACGCGACTATTTTGAAAAACTTTTTTACGAAGGAAATGGTAAAAAACACAACTGATGAACAAATTGAAAAAAATTATGCTCTAAACTTCTATAAATTGCCTGAAGAAAGTATGAAAATGATTGAGGACAGAAAGCGAATTAAACTAGCTTCAGATTTTGATGCGCATTGTCATGCTATTGTTAAAAGTATTTCGGGGATGTTAAATGATTCTGTATTTAGTGATTTAGAACATATCAAACAAAACACTTTAGTTGTTTATGGAAGTAATGATATGTTAATACCCAATCGTTATTTAAATCCTACCTTAACAACAAAAACTGTAGGAGATATAGCTTCAGAAAAAATTAAAAATGTTAAAGTGTTTTTTGTTGAAAAAGCTGGCCATTTTGTTCAATTTGAAAAAGCTGCTGAGGTTAATTTACTAATACAAGATTTTATTGCTAATAAATTATAAAAGCATTTTAGAATAATTTCATTTAGGATCTAATGAAAATAAAGCTTAAAAAATTTACTGAATTCAGTAAAACTATTCTTCCAAATGAAGCAAAGTACCTGCAAAACAAATATCTATTTACAGATACAGAAAAGCTACAAATTATTGAACTATTAATTGCTAATGCAATATCTCAAAAAAACTTCATTGACTTTAATACTTCCATTAATAAGCGTAAATATTCCTATATAAAAGACTGGATAGAGAAAAAATTAGCAAGTATTGATGTTGATGCAACTATAGGATGGTTGATGTCACTTAAACAAAAAATACTTACAGATGCAATAGCTTCTAGTGAAGAAAAAGAATTTCTGCATTATATATCTAGTTATAAAACTATAGAATTTAATTTTCAAAATCTATATGAACTTGCTAAAGAATACAAATCGTATTTATTAGTTAGAATGCGTTATAAAGACCATCAAGTTATAGCAAACTTTATTGATAGTTATAAAAATAATTATAATAAGGTAAAGGCAATAAACGAAAAACTTTATACGGCAACAACGGAAATCACTAATCAATATACTCTTAATAATAATGAAACTAAACATTTAGAAGGTTGGTTGTTGTCGGTTTTTAATGATAAAAATATTGACGGTAAGAATAGATATCAAGCTTTTGTTTTATTAGCGTTTATATACACTAATTATAATGAAAATGATAAATTAAAAGTAATTTTTGATCAAATTGACTGTTACTTTAGTTTAGGGCAAATGTATTCCAGGCGAGTATTATCTAATTATTATGCAGGTCGAGTGTTACTTCATTCTAAGCAAAATGAATTTACAGAAGCAGAATTTTATGGTTATTTATCTATAAGGCAAAACAATAATGACACACTTATGTATTTAAATAATTTAGTTGCTATTTTATTAAGAAATAACAGACCTCAAAAAGCATTTGCGTTATTAGATAGTTTTAAAGAACTTTATACTGAAACGCATAATTACCATCAAAAAATTGGCTATTGTTCATATCAAGTACGAGTGTTATCTGAGCTTAATAAAAATAGTACAGCAGAGACTACTGCAAAATTATTTTTAAATACATATAAAAATCAAGTGCTTAAACATCGTTGGCATCATTTTTTTACTTCGTATATAAATGTATTAGTAATTCAAGAAAAATATGAAGAAGTCCTCAAACTTGCCTCTAAATTTAATCTAATAGAAAAAGAAAGCGAAAGACAAAAACAAAGTAATTATGTGCCAAACATTTCATGGAGTATATCACTTTCAAGATATATGGAGGGGAAAATAAATTCTTCACGTTTATTAGGCGAAATTAAAGCTCCTCTTAAAGATGTTAAACCTACAAGAAATCAAAAACAATTAATGATTAAGGTAATTGATGCACTTTCAAATAATTTGCCGGAAGCATTTTTTAAATTAAAGTCTCACATATAGCTATACCCATTAAAAAATGCATTGTTAATGTGTTTTATTTAAAATTTTAATTAATAGTCATAGTTGTCATTGAAGTTTTTTCTACGAATATTTTTCTTTTTCATAATAGATTGCCGATATAATCTAACTTAAAACAATATTATTAATTATGAAAAAACTATTTTTCTTACTAGCCTTGATTAGTTCTTTGGTTATTCATGCACAAGATACAGGAAGTATTAAAGGAATTATTACGGAAGAAAGTGGCATGCCTTTGGCTGGCGCAACAGTTCAACTAATAAATACAGATAAAGGTGTAATAACTAATTTTGATGGTGATTATACAATTGAAAACGTTAAAGCAGGTACTTATGAAGCTTCAATTTCTTATATAGGTTTTAAAAATAAAGTTCAAAGTGTTAGGGTAACTTCTGGAAATGTAACTGAAATGAATGTAACATTAAGTGAATCTAATAATGTATTAGATGAAGTAGTTATAACAGCAGGTAAGAAACCACAAAAAATAACAGATGTACCAGCGACAGTAAATGTAATTTCTTCAAAAGATATTGAAGAATTTCCAAGTTTTAACATAGGGGAATTAGCTGCAAGACAAAAAGGAGTAGACTTTGTAAGAAGTGGTGTATTAGGAACAGGGATAAATATTAGAGGTTTTAATTCAGCTTTTAATGCAAAAAATTTACAGGTAACAGATGATAGATTATCCACATTGATTGCAACAGGTTTGCCAATGGGATCATTTTCAACAGTCACAAAAGATGATATCTCTCGTGTAGAAATATTATTAGGCCCTAATGGAACATTATACGGACCTAATGCACATAACGGATTGGTAAGTACAATTACGAAAAACCCAAGGAAATCAGAAGGGACAACTGTTGCATTAGGAGCTGGTAATCAAAATGTAGTAACTTTAAGGCTAAGACATGCACAAGTTATTAATGATAAGTTTTCATATAAATTTCATTTTGAAAGATCACAAGGGAGAGAATTTAATTATGCAGACAGTGTGTATGTTGGTACAACAGCATATAAAGAGCTAGACCTTGATCGTGATTTTGATACGCAAAAATATGGAGCTACTTTATATTTTAAACCAACAAAAGATTCAGAATTGTCAGGTTACTATGGCCATAGTAATAACAATAATATTGGTGTAACAAACGCAGGACGTAATCAAATAAAAGATTGGAGTATCGATGTTGCACAATTAAAGTTTGTATCTAAAAACTTTTTTGCAAATACCTATTATACTTGGAGTAATACAGATAAAACCTATGCTATGAACCAACGTACGCAAAATTATGTTTCGTTTATAGAAAATGGTTTTTCTGAAGAAGAAGCTAGAGAACGTTCTTTTTCAGAACAATGGTTACAAACAGGCGCTGAATTTGGAGAAGGAATTGCTTTAGAACGAGGTGCGATTTTTAAAGATGCTTCCAAACGATTTAACGCAGAAGGACAATATAATAATAATTGGAATAATTTCTATTTAACATTAGGAGCGCAATATCAATTAGATATGGCAGATTCTAAAGGAACATATCTGTTAGATGAAGGTGGAATAGATTTAGATCAAACAGGTATTTATACGCAATTAGAATATAAAATAGCAGATTCCGGATGGGGATTTTTATTTGGCGGAAGACTAGACAATCATGAATTATATGGATCTAACTTCATACCAAAAGCAGCAATAACTAAAAAAATAAAAAACGGAACTTTTAGGTTAACATATGGTAAGGGTATAGCAGTTCCATCAATATTAAACCTTAAAGGAAATCTTTTTGGAGGATTAGTATTAGGAAATGGAGAAGGGTTTACTTTAACAGATGGAACAAAAATTCAAAGTTTAGAAGTAGAAACTATTAATTCGTATGAAATAGGTTTCAAAGGAAAACTATCAGATAAACTTTTTATCGATACTAATGCATATTACAATCAATCAGATAATTTTATTAGCCCATTGGTTAATGTAGCAGATTCTGCAAATGGTAATTTTGTAACACATGTAGGCGATCAACCTATAGGTGATTTGATAGAAGGAGCTACAGGAGCTTTCATTTTAACTTATTTAAACTTTGGTCATGTAGATACATATGGATTAGATCTTGGATTGAATTACTATTTTACAGATAAATTTAGAACTTCTTTAAACTATTCATATTTTGATCGTGATTTAGATAAAAATGATTTAGACAACGATGGAAATTTAGATGGTCAAGTTTTAGAAAGTGAATTGCCAATTAACACTCCAAATCATAAATTTAGCGTAGGGCTTCATTACAATGCGAGTAAGTTTTACGGAGCTATTTTTGGAAGATTTGTTGAAAAATACGATTTCTTCTCAGGGATTAATGTAGCTGCAGAAACACAAGATCAAGATGGTGATGGTGTAAATGAAATAGTTGAAAATGCACAGGTAGGTAGAACATGGAATTATGGTCAATTAGGAGGGTTTTCTGTTGATGCAAATGCAGGTTATAACATCAATGATGATCTTTCATTTGGTTTAAGTGTTACTAACTTATTTAATGCTAAAAACAGAGAGTCTGTTGCTTCACCTATAGTAGAAACTTTGGTTTCTTTTGAATTAAAGTACCATATAAACTTATTTAAAAAGAAAAACGCAACAATTAACTAAGTTTCTAAAGTATGTCAAAAATACAAGTAAATGGGATTCAACTAGATTATAAAGATGCTGGAAAAGGAAATGTACTTCTATTACTTCATGGTTTAGGATCTACAAAAAATGATTGGGACGCACAAGTCCCTTTCTTTTCTGAAGAGTATAGAGTTTTAGCAGTAGATTTAAGAGGTCATGGAGCATCCACAAAGCCATTAAATAGTTATAGTGTGGCATTAATGACTGAAGATATTAAACAGCTTTTAGACCAATTACATATTAAAAAAGCAACTATTGTAGGATTTTCAATGGGAGGCGCCGTTGCATTTCAAATGGCTTCAAGTCATCCAGAATATTTAACAAATCTAGTGATAGTAAATAGTGGCCCAGATTTTAATGACATGGGAAAAATTGGAGAAGATCTTTTAGTAAATAGAACTTCATTTCTGGAAACAAAAGGATTAGAGGCTTTAGCTAAAGAGATTTCATTTAATATGTTTCCTGAAGCTCATCAAATTGATTTAAGAAATGAATTTGAAGCACGTTGTAAAAATAACGATTATAATGCTTATTATAAATCTTTTACTACACTAATGGATTGGGGTTTAGGAGGCAAAATTAAAGATATTAATGTGAGAACACTTGTTGTTGCATCAGATATGGACTATACGCCTGTTTCTTTTAAACAAGAGTATGTAGATAGAATGCAAAATGCCAGATTAGCTGTTATAAAAAATTCTAGACATGGTCTTGTTATTGACCAGCCCGAAGCTTTTAACCAAACACTTAAATTTTTTTTAGATAATGAATAGAACTGTTCTTATTACAGGAAGTACTAGTGGAATAGGTTTAGGTATTGCAAACCACTTTGCTAAAGAAGGCTATAATATAATGTTTCATGGTTTGGAGCCCAATGGATTAGAAATTGCAAATAAAGTTGGTAAAAAACACCATATTAAAGTTGCATTCTCTAATGCTAATTTATTACAAGCTGAAGCAATTGAAGGTTTAATAAATAAAACTATTGAAGTATTTGGCGCTATACATATATTAGTAAATAATGCAGGAATACAATTTGTTTCACCTATTGAGGATTTTCCAAATAGTAAATATGAGAATATTATTGCTATCAATATGAATGCAGTTTTTTATGCATCGAAATCTGCTTGGAAACAGATGAAAAAACAAAACTTTGGGCGGATAATTAATGTGTCTTCTGTACATGGTGTTCGAGCCTCTGAATTTAAATCAGCTTATGTTACAGCAAAACATGGCGTTATCGGTATGACTAAAGTACTCGCCTTAGAAGGTGCGCCTTTTAATATTACTTGTAATGCAATTTGTCCTGGTTATGTAAAGACTCCTTTAGTTATAGGGCAAATTAAGGATCAAGCGAAAGCACATAACATGACTGAAGATGATGTTGTGGAAAAAGTAATGCTTAAAAAGCAAGCTGTTAAACAATTTGTACCACTTGAAGCAATTGCAGATATGGCACTTCTACTTGCAAAAGACAGATCCACCACTATAACGGGATCGTCCTTTGTATTAGATGGAGGTTGGAGTGCGCAATAAATAATTGAGTTATTTTTAATAAAAACCTTTTCATTTTATGGAGAAGTTTTTTTATTTTCTAAAAATTATAATTTCTTATCATTAAGCTGTAATTTCATTTATTTTAAATTATAACCTTATGAAATATCTAATTTCAACGTTATTTTTAATTCTATTATTTCTTTTTGCTGAAAAAACGATTGCGCAAGATATTCCTCAATATGATTACCTAGAAGTAATCGTAGTACAGAAAGCCAATAATCGCGGAAAAGTAAAACGGATACGAGTAGAAGAACAATCCTCTTTGGAAGGAAGGCTAATTACCATCGAAGCTATTGAAGATATTGAGGAGACCTCTACACTTTTAAATTATATGAATAGAGCCAATTGGGAGTTTTTAGATCGTAAGGCTATTGTATCTGATGATAATGATCCTGTTTGGATGAGTTATATCTTTAGGAAACGAATTTAAACGCAATAGCAATTAAAGTGGCATCCTTTTTTTGTCTCTATGTTTCGACTGCGCTCAACAGGACAAAAAAAGATATAGCCCTTCGACAATGCTCAGGATAAACTCCAAGCGTGACAGCTATTTTTTAGCTGGATAGCCCAAAAACAAAAAACCCTCACATTACTGTAAGGGTTTAGTCTATTTTAAATTATAGCGATTTAATTTCTGATACCGCTAGCGTTCTAATATTAGTATCTGTAATGTTCTGGCTTGTATGGTCCTTCAACAGTTACACCAATATATTCTGCTTGGTATGGCATAAGTTCTGTAAGCTCTACTCCAATTTTAGCTAAGTGTAATTTTGCTACTTTTTCGTCTAAAGCTTTTGGTAACATGTAAACATCATTTCCGTAAGCTTCTTTGTTATTCCAAAGTTCAATTTGTGCTAAGGTCTGGTTTGTAAATGAGTTACTCATTACAAAACTTGGGTGACCTGTTGCACAACCTAAGTTTACTAAACGTCCTTCAGCAAGAATAATAATGTCTTTTCCGTCAATGTTATATTTATCTACTTGAGGCTTGATAGTATCTTTTGTATTACCATGCTTCTCGTTTAACCAGCCCATTTGAATTTCGTTATCAAAGTGACCAATGTTACAAACTATAACTTTGTCTTTCATGGCTTCAAAATGCTCAGCACGAACGATGTCTTTATTTCCAGTTGTTGTAATAATAATATCAGAATTTCCAACAACAGTTTCTAGTTTCTTTACTTCAAAACCATCCATTGCAGCTTGTAGTGCACAAATTGGGTCAATTTCAGTAACGGTTACAATACTTCCTGCTCCTTTAAATGAAGCAGCTGTACCTTTACCAACATCACCATAACCACAAACAGTTACACGTTTTCCTGCTAACATAATATCTGTTGCACGACGAATAGCATCTACAGCAGATTCTTTACAACCGTATTTGTTATCAAATTTTGATTTAGTAACAGAGTCGTTTACGTTAATTGCTGGCATTGGTAATGTTCCGTTTTTAACACGCTCATATAATCTGTGAACTCCTGTAGTAGTTTCTTCAGATAAACCGTTAATTCCATCTGCTAATTCTGGATATTTATCTAAAACCATGTTGGTTAAATCTCCACCATCATCAAGAATCATATTTAGCGGTTGTCTGTCTTCACCAAAAAATAAGGTTTGCTCGATACACCAATCAAATTCTTCTTCTGTCATGTCTTTCCATGCGTATACTGCAGTTCCAGCATTTGCAATTGCTGCAGCAGCTTGATCTTGAGTAGAGAAAATGTTACAAGAACTCCAAGTTACTTCTGCTCCAAGAGCCTGTAAAGTTTCAATTAAAACAGCAGTTTGAATCGTCATGTGTAAACACCCTGCAATACGAGATCCTTTAAGAGGCTGTTCGTCTTTGTATTCTTCGCGTAGAGACATTAAGCCTGGCATTTCTGCTTCAGCTAATTCAATTTCTTTACGGCCCCATTCTGCTAGGGAAATATCTTTTACTTTATACGCCACATAAGGCACTGTTTTAGTAGACATATTATTATATTTGATTTAAATTATTTTGAATTATTTTTCAGATTGCAAAATTACATAATATCCGCCACATTATATGCCTCTTTACAAAACTATAACAGTTAGTCCTTCTACTAAGGTGCTCATTTGGAAGATTTCAGAGTCATTTGAAGCTCTTTCTGAAGGAATTAAACTAACTCCACATTGTTCAAAAAGGGTGTTAGGTATGAAAAGTGATTTGCATCGAAGAGGATTTATGAGTATTCGACATTTATTAGCATTAGAAGGATATACAGATTTCGATTTATTTTATGATGAAAATGGAAAGCCTCATTTAATTGATGATAAGCATATATCAATAACACATTCTTTTAATTTTTCAGCAATCATTATAAGTGCTGCTGAAGTTGGTATTGATATTGAAAAGCAACGGCCTAAAATTAGAAAAATCGGACATAAATTTACGCCAATGAATGCGTATCTTGATCTTCCAGATGATGAAACAGTCATGAAAAAGCTAACTAAAGTTTGGTGTGCAAAAGAGGCTCTCTATAAAAGTTTTTCGGTAAAAGGTATTAGTTTTTTAAAGAATATTTATGTTGAAAATTTTCAGTTAGAATCTTCTCAAACAACTTCATGGGTCAGAAATGAAGGTAAAGATGAAGTATATAATGTTTGGTTTGAAGAATTTGAAGAATTTACATTGGCTTATGCTATAATTGATAAATAACATGGAGAATAGGTATTATCAAGATATTCTTAAAGCGATTACAGAAGAAAAAAAATTGCTTGCAATACTTATTGATCCTGATAAGTTTGATACTTCATTTACTCAATCTTTTTTGAATAAAATTCCTAAAGAAACAACGCATTTATTTGTCGGTGGAAGTACTGTGGAGTTTGGATTTATAGAAAAAACAGTTCGATCAATTAAGGAATTTAGTGAATTGCCTGTATTTTTATTTCCGGGAGATTATGCACAAGTTACATCTGAAGCTGAAGCAATATTGTTTTTATCATTGATTTCGGGACGAAATGCTGAATACCTAATAGGTCAGCAAACAAAAGCAGTGGTCATTCTTAAGGATATAGATCTTGAAATAATTTCAACAGGCTATATATTAATTGATGGAGGGAATGAATCTGCTGTAGAACGAGTAAGTGAAACTAAAGCGATGCCACAAAGCAATGTAGAAGACATCGTTCATACTGCTTTAGCTGGAGAATATTTAGGAGCAAAATTTATATATCTTGAAGCAGGAAGTGGAGCTAAAATTCCTGTAAATAATAATATAATTGAAGCTGTAAAAAATGCAATTTCTATTCCTTTAATTGTTGGAGGCGGAATTAAAACTGAAGAACAAAAACAAAAAGCATATTCTTATGGAGCAGATCTTGTTGTTATGGGAACTGCTTTTGAAAACTAAAAATTATACACATGAAAATATCTGTAGAACTTACCTTAACTCCATTGCAAGATGACTTTGAACCAGCGATTAAAGACTTTATAAAAAAATTAAGAGCTTCTGGATTTACAACAATTGAGAATCCACTAAGTACACAAGTATATGGCGATTATGATCAAGTAATGAACATGCTAACTAATGAAATGAAAAACACATTAGAAGCCTTAGAAAGTGGTATCATGTTTCTTAAAATTGTAAAAACAGACCGAAGCAATTATAAGCCTAGCTTTTAAAATTTAATCGTTAAGCTTCAGAACTGCCATAAATGCTTCTTGAGGAATTTCAACATTTCCTACTTGACGCATACGCTTTTTACCTTTTTTCTGCTTTTCAAGCAATTTTCTCTTACGAGAAATATCCCCTCCATAACATTTTGCGGTAACATCTTTACGTAAAGCTTTTACAGTTTCTCTTGATATAATTTTTGCTCCAATAGCAGCCTGAATAGGAATATCAAATTGTTGACGTGGGATTAATTGGCGTAATTTTTCACACATTTTTTTCCCAATATCATAAGCATTGTCTTGGTGTAATAATGCAGATAAAGCATCAACAATATTTCCATTAAGTAATACATCTACTTTCACTAATTTCGACTCACGAAGCCCAATAGGTGAATAATCGAACGATGCATATCCTTTTGAAACTGTTTTAAGGCGATCGTAGAAATCGAATACAATTTCAGCTAATGGCATATCAAATGACAATTCAACTCTTTCAGTAGTTAAATATGTTTGATTGGTAAGCATTCCTCTTTTTTCAATACAAAGAGACATTACAGATCCAACAAAATCGGCTTTTGTAATGATGGTCGCTTTTATATAAGGCTCTTCCATTCTGTTTAACCTGGAAGGATCGGGTAAATCGGTTGGATTGTTAACTAAAATTACCTGGTCAGGGTTTTTGTTGGTATATGCTTGATAAGAAACGTTAGGAACTGTTGTAATAACAGTCATGTCGAACTCTCTTTCTAATCGTTCTTGAATAATTTCAAGATGCAACATGCCTAAGAATCCACATCGAAATCCAAAACCTAAAGCTGCAGAGCTTTCAGGTTGAAAAACAAGTGAAGCATCATTTAACTGAAGCTTTTCCATAGAAGAACGTAATTCTTCATAATCATCAGTATCTACAGGGTAAATACCAGCGAAAACCATAGGTTTTACATCTTCAAATCCTTCAATAATATTTTGAGTAGGGTTTTTAAAATCGGTAATTGTATCCCCTACTTTTACTTCTTTAGCTTCTTTGATTCCAGTGATTAAATAACCAACATCTCCAGCTTTTACGCTACTTTTAGGTTCTTGTTTCAATTTTAAAGTACCCACTTCATCTGCGAAGTACGATTTATCTGTAGCAATAAATTTTATATGTTGTCCTTTTTTAATTTCACCATTCATTACCCTAAAATAGGTTTCAACACCTCTAAAAGGATTGTAAACTGAATCAAAAATTAAAGCTTGTAAAGGCTCATCTATATTGCCTTCTGGAGCAGGAATTCGTTCTATAATTGCAGTTAAAATTTCTTTAATTCCTATTCCAGTTTTAGCGCTTGCAGGAATTACTTCTTCTGCATCACATCCTAAAAGATCAACGATATCATCGGTAACTTCTTCTGGATTTGCAGAAGGAAGATCTACTTTATTTAAAACAGGAATTATCTCTAAATCACAATCTAAAGCAAGATATAAGTTAGAAATTGTTTGTGCTTGTATACTTTGAGCTGCATCAACGATTAATAAAGCACCTTCACATGCTGCTATAGATCGAGAAACTTCATATGAAAAATCTACGTGACCAGGGGTGTCAATTAAATTTAGTATGTAATTTTCACCTTCATGCATATACTCCATTTGTATAGCATGACTTTTAATTGTTATTCCTCGTTCACGTTCTAAATCCATACTGTCCAACAGTTGAGCTTGCTCTTCACGTGCTGTAACAGTACCAGTATAACCTAATAGCCTATCTGCCAAAGTACTTTTACCATGGTCAATATGTGCTATAATGCAAAAGTTGCGAATATTTTTCATAAATAATCAACATTAAGTTGAGGGTGCAAATATAGATTAAAAACATAGTTAATTATAATTACTGTTTATCGAAAAAAAAACCTTTTTGTTTAATAGAAAGATAATTAATTACATCTTTGTAAGAATATTGACTTTTTTTTAATGAATTTTTCATCTCCCCACAAGAATTATATTAAAGAAAAAGATTAAACAAACACGTAAAAACTCTATATTTATTAATGATGTTCTTGCAAAAAATATTCTTTTTTTTGTTTTTAGCAATGCCTCTTCTTCTTTCTTCTCAAGATTTTAAAATTGAAGGAAAAGTAGTAGACATTAATAATCAACCTATTTCATTTGTCAATGTTTTATTGTTTGAAGATGGAGGAACTACTCTTTTTAAGGGTACTATTACAAATGATCAAGGGTTTTTTAATTTAAGCAACTTACAAGAGAAAGAATACATAGTTACAATTTCAATGATAGGTTTTAAAAGTGATACTAGAAAAGTAAACCTTTCTGAAAAAAATAAAAGCTTAGGAGTAATACAACTAAATGAGGATGTTGAATCTTTAGAGGAAACGGTAATTTCTGTTAAAAGACCTACAATTAAAAAAGAAGCTGGAAAATTAATATTTACTGTAGAAAATACTTCTTTGTCTACAGGTAACACCTATAGTCTACTAAGTAAAACTCCTGGTGTTTTAGTAATTGGAGATCAAATTTCTATTAAAAATTCATCAACCTTAGTTTTTTTAAATGGTAAACGAGTGTATTTATCTGCTTCTGAATTATCTTCTTTACTGAAAAACATGGATGCTTCAGTTATAAAATCAATTGAAGTAATTACAAACCCTTCAGCAAAATATGATGCTGAAGCTGAATCTGTTTTAAATATTATTACTTCAAAGGCTATTTCAGTAGGATATAAAGGATCTGTTTACGGAACCTATGAACAATCGGTGTATCCAAAATATAATTTTGGGACTTCTCATTTTTATAAAAATGACTTAATTAACCTTTATGCAAATTATAGTTATAGCCCAAGAAAAGAATATAAGCAAGATGATAATGACATAACATTTTTCAAACCAAATGGTGAGATTAAGTCAATTTGGGATACAGATTTTAACAGAACGACAAAATCGTATGCTCATCAAGGAAATATTATAGCTGATTTTGATTTCAAAAATGACCAAAGCTTAAGTCTTTCCTTAAATGTAAATATTTCTCCAAATAAAATGTATAATAATAATGTTCATGGAGATATTTATAATGTTCAGCATCAATTGGATTCTATATTTAAAACAAAAAGTACTTTAGAGAATGACACTAAGAATTTTTCAGTTAATGCAGAACATAAAATTAAAATTGGAGATAAAGGAACTAGTTTAACTACAGGAGTTAATTTTATTAATTATAGCAATAAACAAGATCAAAATGTTGGAACACATTATTTTGACACTTCTGGCGGACTTTTAAGAGAGAATAATTTTAATACACATGCTAACCAAGACAGTGATATATTTACGGGTCAGATGGATGTTATTACTCCTTTACTAAAAGGAGATTTTGAACTAGGTGTGAAATATTCATACATAGACACAAAAAGCAGTCTTGATTTTTTTGATATTGAAAATAATGTTTCACAGTTTAACAATTCATTATCCGATTCATTTATTTACAAAGAATCAATTTTTGCAGGGTATTTAAATTTTTCAAAAAAATGGAATAAATGGAATTTAAATTCTGGAATACGATTTGAATACACAAATATTGATGGTGATTCTCAGTCTTTAGGAGTTGTAAATACTCAAAAATATTTCGAACCTTTTCCAACATTTTCTTTGCTTCATACAATTAATGATAAAAACTCTATTGAATTTGCTTATGCTAGAAGATTAGAAAGACCAAGATATCAAAGTTTAAATCCCTTTAAATATTTTATCAACGAGAATAATTATAATGGAGGAAATCCAAACCTTGTTCCTGCTATTGATAATAAGTTTAGTGTAAGCTATTCTTATAAAAACAAATTGGTGTTTGAAGCTTATTATATAGATCGAAAAAATAAACTGAGCATTTTAACTTTTCAGGATAATATAAATAGCACATTACGAAATGTAGATGTAAATTTAATTAGCGATATTAATTATAGTTTAGATGTTACTTATAATACATCTTTAAAAGATTGGTGGTATTTCTGGGCATATTCTTCTTTTTATTATAATGAAAATAAATTCTTTGCATTAGAGAGTACACAAGAAACCTATTCAAACGATACTTTTGCAACCTATGTTCAATTATACAATGGCTTTACCCTTTCAAAAGATAAAACGTTGACAAGTGACGTAACTTTCATGTATATTTCAAATACAATTGAAGGATCGTATGATTATGAAAATCAATATAATTTATCGATTTCTTTAAGAAAATCATTTTGGGATAAACGAGCTAGTGTTTCAGTAGGAGTGGATGATGTTTTTAATTCGTTTTATGTTCCAATAAGCTCAAGGTATTACAATCAAGATAATTCATATTTTCCACATATTGAATCAAGGTTATTTAAATTAAATTTTAAATATAACTTCGGAAATGCACGCCTTAGAGATAACAATCGATCGTCAAGAATTGATGAATCAGATCGTTTAGATTAATCTCAATTGCAAATTAGATATAATTTATAAATCTTTTAATATTCTTTACTTTTGCAAAGTATATGGCAAAAATAGGAAACATAGACGTAGGTGAATTCCCTTTACTATTAGCACCAATGGAAGACGTAAGTGATCCGCCTTTTCGTGCGCTTTGTAAAGAGAATGGAGCAGATGTGGTTTATACAGAGTTTATTTCTTCTGAAGGGCTCATTCGTGATGCTGCTAAAAGTGTTATGAAGCTTGATATATATGAAAAAGAACGTCCTGTTGGAATTCAAATATTTGGAGCAAATCTAGAATCAATGCTAAAAAGTGTTGAGATTGTAGAAGCTTCAAATCCAGATATTATAGACATTAATTTTGGGTGTCCTGTTAAGAAAGTAGTTAGTAAAGGAGCTGGAGCAGGTATTTTAAAAGATATTGACCTTATGGTAAGTTTAACTGAAGCCATGGTTAAACACACAAAATTGCCAATCACTGTTAAAACAAGATTGGGTTGGGATGATGATTCTATTAAAATTGTTGAGGTTGCTGAACGTTTACAAGATGTAGGTTGTCAAGCAATTGCTATACATGGACGTACTCGAGCTCAAATGTATAAAGGAGATGCAAATTGGAAACCAATTTCAGAAGTAAAGAATAATCAAAGAATGCATATTCCGGTGTTTGGTAATGGAGATGTAAATACACCTGAAAAAGCTTTGGAAATGCGCGATGTTTACGGCTTAGATGGTGCTATGATTGGTAGAGCTAGCATAGGAAACCCTTGGTTTTTTAATCAAATAAAGCATTTTTTTAAAACAGGAACTCATAGCAAGCCACCAACTATGACTGAACGTGTTGAAGCAGCTAGAAGGCATTTAGAAATGTCGCTTGCATGGAAAGGTGATGTTTTAGGAGTTTTAGAAACCCGTAGACATTATACAAATTACTTTAAAGGAATACCTGATTTTAAGCCTTACCGAATTAAAATGGTGACTAGCGATGATGCAAAAGATGTTTTTGCAGCCTTAGATGAAGTATTAGATATCTTTGGAGATTATCAATTTTCTCGCCTTTAAGCAAGTAGTTTTTCTCGAACTCTACTCGATGCTAATTTAGATGCAATTATTCCTAAAACAGTAATAGTAATAAAAACAACTATAATATTTATTACACTTAATTTTACAGGATAGGATAATGAGCTTGTGATTTTAATAAAACTAAATTTTAATTGAAGAAAAACTGCAATAACACCTAGTAAAATTCCTATGAATCCACCTATGGTTGTCATTAACACTCCTTGAAGGAAAAATATTCTACGAATTTCACTAATTTTTGAACCTAAATCGAATAAGGTTTTTATGTTTTTTCTTTTATCGAGAATCATCATAATAATTGACCCAATTACGTTAAATAAAGCTATGATAAGTACTAATGTAAAAATGAGGTACACCGCAAGGTTTTCAGCATTCAACATTTTAAATAGAGCATCATTTTGCTCGATTCTATTTTTAATTATAATGTCATCTGGAAAGATACTCGATAATTGATTGCGTATAGATTCTTCTGAAACAAGTGGATCTAGTTTAAATTCGATCGAAGAAATTTTATCCTTTTCTAATTTCAGAAGAGAACGTGCAAAATTAATATCTGAAAATATATATTTACTGTCTAATTCTTCATTTACTTGGTAAATACCTGAAACCACCGCATTTTGTTTTGTAAATGCTTTTGAAGGATCGGTAATCTGACCCACGCCAGGTTTTGGAACATAAATTTCTAATGCATTTGAATAATCATAAGTTCCTATAGAAAGTTTTGAAACGGTACCAAATCCAATTACAACTTCCCTTTTATTAGGAGTAAACCAATTGTCGAAATAAAGAATACTATCAATTGAGTTTACTTTTGGATAATTTGAGTCAACCCCTTTAATATAAGCGATGTGATTTTTTCCTCTATAATGAAGAAAAATTCGTTCTTCAATAATTTTAGAATAACTTATAATTCCTTCTACAGCATTAATTTTTTCATCTAAATTATCTTGAAATGAAATTGTTTTCCCATTGGTTGGATAGATTTTTAAATCGGCATCAAATACATTGGTAAACTGAAGGCTAAAATCTTTTAGTCCAGAGAATCCAGATAGAACAATAAACAATGACATGGCTCCTAAAATAACGCCAATAGCAGCTATTCCAGTAATAATATTAATTGCATTATTACTGCTTTTTGAGAATAGATACCGCTTAGCGATATAAAGAGGGAAATTCACTTATATTTTTTTTCTTTTCTGAAGTAAATCGGTGTCTTTAATAGGGTTTTCTTCACCTTTAATGGCTTCACCAATACTATTAATATAATCTAAGGAATCATCGTTATAAAAAACTAAATCTGGCATTTTTCTAAGTTGATGCTTCGTTTTTTGAGCAACTTCGTTTTTGATTCTAGGTTTGTTTTCATTTAATTCGGTTACAATTAATGAAGCATTATCAGAGGGGAAAACACTTACAAATACTTTTGAAAGCGATAAATCTGTAGTGACTGTTACTTTAGTCACTGATATAATAACTCCTTTTTGACCAGTTTCAAGGAGCATTTTTTGCAATACAATAGCAAGGTCATTTTGTAAAACTCCTGCTATCTTTTTTTGTCTGTTTGTTTCTTCCATGGCACAAAAGTACCACATTTCAGTAATTGTATTTTTTATTGACTAAAGTTTTTGCATAAAGGCGTAAATTTGCAGTATAAAAAGCATTTCTAGGAATAATAATTTCTTCAAAAATTAATACATGGAAAAGATAGAACATTTAGGCATTGCAGTTAAAGATTTAAAGGCAGCTAATAAAGTGTATGAAAGTTTATTTGGATACACACATTATAAAACTGAAACAGTAGAAAGTGAAGGGGTAAGTACTTCTTTTTTTAAAAGTGGAGATAATAAGATTGAATTGTTAGAAGCTACTAGAGAGGATAGTCCAATAGCGAAGTTTATTGAAAAAAAAGGAGAAGGAATACATCATGTTGCATTTGCGGTTAATGATATATATGCAGAGGTTAAAAGATTAAAAGAAGAAGGGTTTGAAATTTTAAATGAAGAGCCTAAAAAGGGAGCAGACAACAAATTAGTGGTGTTTATTCACCCAAAATCTACGAATGGAGTGCTAATAGAACTTTGTCAAGAAATAAATAATGAGAAATAGTTTGTGAGGAATGTAAAGTATTATAAATTTGCAAACTGAAAGTCGGTCCCATAGCTCAGCTGGTTAGAGCACCTGACTCATAATCAGGGGGTCCATGGTTCGAGCCCATGTGGGACCACAAGTAACAATAAGCCTTACAGAGATGTGAGGCTTTTTTTAGCAAATTCATTTGCGATATAAATTTAAAGAAGATAAAATAATAAGGAAACAAATTAGAAAG